>Ga0316207_10001840_pt1 | contig 24130 bp, 27 predicted proteins | sample 6weekpyrite_MG_FD_204943 | JGI IMG/M metagenome (GOLD analysis project Ga0316207, IMG submission 204943) | Microbial mat bacterial communities from mineral coupon in-situ incubated in ocean water Damariscotta River, Maine, United States -... | ecosystem: Environmental > Aquatic > Marine >... | reverse complement strand
GGGCCTCTGACAACAAGCTGAGATACGCCTATGTACTGACCCCCGGCGGCCTTGCCGAACGCGCCGCGCTGACGGGCCGGTTTCTGCAGCGAAAACTGGCGGAGTACGAAATGCTGAAGGTGGAGATCGCCGCTTTGCAGGACGAGGAAGAAAGGCTTGCCGCTCGTGCGCCCCGCCGGTGAGGGTTTGGGAGACTTTCCCGATCGCGCCTCTGTTCTGAAAACCGATGCTCCCTCTTTGGATGATCTATTTGCGTTATCGGGCGTTTGGCGCCGGTGGCGCGACGAGGGGACGGTCCGGGACATCTGACCGCCGGGTGGGCTGTCCCCAGGTCCTGGCGCAGGAAAAATCGGAAGGGCCAAAGAACGGGCCCGAGTTTGAGAGGGCACTGAATTCATGGCTACCACACGATGTGTTCGCAAGGCGGTCTTTCCCGTGCCACGGTTCGGGCCACGCTTCCTGCCCGCCAGCAGGGCGATGCCGAAAGAACTCCTGCCGATCATCGACAAGCCGATTATCCAATATGCGGTCGAGGAGGCCGTTGAGGCCGGGATCACTGACCTGGCGTTTGTCACGGGCCGGACCAAGCGTGCCATCGAGGACCATTTTGACAGCAGCCCCGAGCTTGAGGCCTCGTTGAGCGCACATGGCAAGCAGGATGTCCCGGAGATGATCCGGAGCATCATTCCAAAGGGCGTGAATTGTATCTTCGTGCGCCAACCCGAAGCCCTCGGCCTCGGCCATGCGGTTCTCTGTGCCGCTCCGGTGATTGGTGATGCCCTTTGCGGTGCTCCTGGCGGATGACTTCATGCGCAGCGCCACCCTGCCGACCCAACTGCTGCTTGAGGCCTATGGGCGGGATGGCTGCTCAATCATCTCGGTGGCCGTAGTGCCACGACGGGACGTGTCCAAATACGGGATCATTTCGACCGGCGGTCCCGATGCAAGCGGGCTGCTTCCGGTCTTTGGCATCGTCGAAAAACCGGAAGCGGATATGGCGCCATCGCGCTTTGCCTCAATTTGGCGTTACGTCTTTGGGCCGGAGGTTTTTGAGATACTGAAACACCAAGAGCCAGGCTATGGTGGGGAAATCCAGCTGGCCGATGCGATTAATACCCTGGCCAAGAGCGGCGCCGTCGCAGGTCAGGTCTTTGAGGGGCGCCGTTATGACTGCGGCTCGAAGTTCGGTTTTCTCGAGGCAATCGTGGAGACCGCCCTCGCGCATCCGGACTTCGCGGAGAACTTCCGTGAATTTTTACTTCAACGCCTGTCTCACCGGGAAGCGGCCGAGTAGGTGCGCCATAGCGACGTTTTAGGTTGCTCGGGTCTGCCTGATGGCAGACTGGATGATTTTTTTATTTTTTTTCGCAATTCGGACTGAGGATTATCATGAAAATTGCCATGATTGGAGCCGGCTACGTCGGGCTTGTGTCGGGCGTCTGTTTTTTAGACTTCGGCCACGAGGTCACTTCCGTGGACAAGGACCGGTCCAGGATCGAGAGGCTCAAACGGGGCGATGTGCCTATTGTTGAACCCAGGCTTGGTCTACGCTCGAATTAGTATTGGGAAAATTTTTGAATGGGTTATTCTAACTTCAGTTTGTGTTATCGGGCGTTTATGAAATGTCCCGGACAAAAAAAAGGCACCGCCGGTTCACCGCGCCAACTTTGGGGGTATCGCGATTCAAGGAATGACAGCGGCCACATTCATCGCAAAAATGCAACCATTATCTAACGATAACCGCTCATGCTGCGTCTGCTTCTCCTTATTCGCATGCAACATGCTGGGGAACGCTGGTTGTTTAGGCATAGTCAGGCATAACTCCATGTTACCACAACTAATTTTCAGACCAAGTCTATTTGGAAGTTCCAATTGAAAGGCCTTAAGACACTAAGAAAGGGTTGGGCATTGCTGGGCCGGTTCGAGCGTAGCAGTATTTGGCTTGTATTTGGAGTAGTTGCCACATCAGCGCTGTTCTCGGCTGCCATGGTCGGGTCAGTAATGCCGTTTCTTTCAGTGCTGGCTGCGCCAGCTCAAATTCATGAAGTTTCGGTGCTAACTTGGTTATATGAAAAAGGGGGATTTGGCTCGAACTATTCGTTTGTTGTGGCGCTTGGGTTTTTCTCTCTGTCCATCATTATTTTCTCGAATTCGCTAAGCGCTTTGCGCGCCTACGTCGTAACGCATTTTGCGGAAACTCAGCGCCATATGCTCAGCAGACGTTTGCTGGCATCGTATCTGCACCAACCCTACGAGTTTTTCTTGAACCGAAACTCTGGTGAGATGGGCACACAGATCCTTTCAGAAGCAGAGAAAGTCGTACAGAATTTTTTCCGGCCTATCGCTGACGTGATAGCCGCAACACTAACGGTCGTGGCAATATTGGTGGTGCTGGTTTGGGTAAACCCGCTCGTTGCCATCGCTTCTCTCACAATTGTTGGTGGAGTTTACGGCACAGTATTCGCCTTTAGTCGAAGACTGGTGAGGCAATTAGGCAAAAGACGCGCTGCCGCAAACAAGGAGCGTTTTGGAGTAGCGAGTGAAGTTTTTGGCGGAGTAAAGGACATCAAGTTGCTAGGCTGCGAACAGGCTTACATATCACGATACGACCTCCCGTCGCGACGTATGGCAAGTGCTCAGATTGGTGTGAACGTGATTAGCCAAACTCCGCAGTTTGTTATGCAGGTTGTCGCACTCGGTGGTTTGATATTGCTGTCCTTGATACTTTTAGATGAACAAGCACTAGCAACAGGCGAGTTTCTGGGTGAAATATTACCGCTCTTGGGTGTGTTTGCATTTGCCGCGCAACGACTAATTCCGGAACTCTCGAGTATCTATCGAGGTCTTACACAGCTTAATTACGGGATTGCTGCGGTCGATGCCGTACACTTTGACTTGATCGAGAGCCAACCGCGAATACTTGACGCCGAAATTGTCGCTTCTGGCGGATCGTCTTCTCTCGGGCTCAAAAGACAACTGTCCGTGGAGAACGTCACGTACAGTTACCCGGAATCAGGAATTGCAAGCTTAAATAATGTATCGATCACGATATTTGCCGGCGAAAAGATCGGTATCGTTGGTAGCACCGGTGCGGGCAAGACCACATTTGCCGATATTCTGCTTGGTCTTCTTCGGCCAACGTACGGTGTGATTCGTGCTGATGACATCGAGATTTCTAGTGAGAACCTTCGTGCTTGGCAGCAGACAGTTGGGTATGTGCCGCAGGACATATTCCTAGCTGATGCAAGTATTGGCGAAAACATTGCGCTCGGGGTTCCGTCCGACCAGATCGATACAGTCAGATTACGTGAAGTCGCAAAAATCGCACAGGTCGACCAATTCATCATGCATGAGTTGCCGATGGGGTACGACACCAAAGCCGGCGAACGCGGCGCCAGGCTTTCCGGCGGACAACGCCAGAGGATCGGGATAGCCCGCGCGCTTTACCACGATGCGGACCTGATCGTGTTCGACGAGGCGACCAGCGCGCTGGATAACCTTACAGAACGGGATGTCATCGCGGCGATCGACGCGCTGCCCGGCGACATGACTGTGCTGATGATAGCCCATCGCCTGAGTACTGTTAAAAACTGCGACCGGATCATGGTGTTTGACTCTGGCCATCTGGTGGCGTGCGATAGTTGGGAGAAGCTGCTGGCGGAACAAGAGGCCTTTCGGAGGATTGCTATTACCATGGGCGACGACGCGCCGAAAGATGGACTGGTGCGTGCGGTTTCTCCCGGCGCAGGTTCGAGCGCTGGATAGGGCGGTGGGATTGTAAAGGATGATCCCTCATCCAAACCTGAAGCTTCAGTCAGATTGGGCCGCATGATAAGGGCGCAGCGCTCATTTGAAGAGAAGATGTAGAGAAAATGATTAGCAAAATGACGATTGCGCGCCGGACTATGTATCTTTTTCAGAGTGATATTGCGGACAAACTGCTTCAACCCTGGTCGAGAGAGGGCGTGGTTGTACTTCACACCGGCAGATGTGGCAGTACTGTTATTTCTTCCATGCTTGCGCAGGACAAGCAGTTCAGAGTGTTTGGAGAAATTTTCAATGCGGGTGTTCGCGAAGACCGCCGCATGAACCCGAACAAGCTGGAATTCACCCTGAAGGGTTTGAAAAACATGGCGGTCCCGCGCATTCCAGTGGTGGAGCTAAAGGCCTTGAGCACTCAGGATTTGCGTGACACGGAGCATGATCTGCCTGATTTCTTGAACGCTGCAGAACAATCCGGATACAGCAAATTCATACTTCTTTGCCGGGAAAACTACCTGCGACAAGTTTTGTCATTTCGCACCGCCATTGAGCGCCAAAGGTATCACTACTCCAAGGATGAGGCTGTTCCGAAGACCTCGGTAACCATCGGAGTCGAATCTATTGATGCTATGAGCAGCCGGTCATCCTTGGTGGAGCATTTCCGTTTTCTGGATGAGGAATACGAGTACATCAGGGATCTTCTTAAAGACAGAAATGCGCTTGAGTTGACCTATGAGAACGACGTTGAGAAAGGTCCGGAAGTCGCAGTGGACAAGATCTTCGAATTTGCCAGCGTAGCTCCAGCCAAGGTACAGCCCACGCTAGTGAAATCTGCCAATCAGACGATCCAGGACGCGACCGAAAACTGGGATCAGGTCGTTGAGGCGTTGCGCGGTACGAAATACGAGTGGATGACGCAAACCGATAGCACTGCGTCAAGCCCGTGAATGAAACTGAAATAACTTTTTGGCGCGGTTGGTCCATATCTGTCGCTGCGAAGAAATTAGCGGCGCCTAGCCCTTAGGGTCGTATTTCAGCGTCAGGGAAATGATTTGAAAACTCTATTGATCAGTCTTGAGAGTGCAAAAAAAAGGCGCGATCTGATGGCCCTGCAGCTGGTGCGGTTCGGCATAGATTACGAAGTTGTGGTAGGAGTCGACGGAAACGCGCTGTCGGACGACGAAATCGGCAAGAGTTACAATGCACTGGCGTTCAGTCGCCGTAACGGTCGGCAAGCCACGCGAGGAGAAATTGGCTGTGCCTTGGGCCACCAAAAAGCCTATCGTCGGATCGCCGAGGAGAATCTGTCGCATGCTTTGATCCTCGAGGATGACGCTTGGCTCAATCCTAACCTCCCAGCTGCGATGGAGGAACTGGAGCGCACGATACCGCCGGATGAACCGGTGGTCGTGCTCCTGACCTGGGCAATACAAACCCCTACGGGACGTTCGAAGCCTCTGAGTATGAGTTATCGGATAGCCGATGCTCCAAAGGCGTCCTGCGCACATGGATATGTCATCACCCAGGCCGCCGCCACCAATCTAGCGCGCGAGCTTTACCCGGTCAGCCATGTCGCTGACGCTTGGGGCTGGATGCGCAAACACGGGTATGTCCGGGTCTGCAACGTGTACCCGCCGCTCATCACCAACGATCTGTCGCAGGAGACCCAAGTTGCACCGCAGCTCGCAGGCAGGAAGAACCGCCCATTCATTCACCTTCTCCGTAGACGCGCCGGACGCGCCTACTGGTTCATTCTGGACGAAATCGGTGCGATCGTGACGCGACTGACTTCCGTTTTAAAAAAATGATTTCTGAAGACACAGGCAGACCCTGAGGATCGAGCAATTCATTATAGTTGCACAGCTTGAATTAGTTCTTGTCGCCGTAGACTCGGCTGAAACCAGCCTGGGTTGGTTGCAAGGGACTGAGGGCATTCTTGGAGGCTCAACTTGCACCGAATAACTCAAATCGCGATCACGAATATGGTAGTCCTCAATGGCGGTGACGGCGCCATTATGCAGGGAACCATCGAAATACTTCGAAAGGCCTTCGGCGAAGATTGCAGGTTCGTGGTCTTCGCCAGTGACCCTGTTGCCTCCGCTCGGGCCTATCCCGAAACAGAAATTCACGAAACTCTCGGGCTCGCAGCGTCCAGGGCGCGCTGGGAGCAACTGCGGTTCATAGGCGGCCTTTCCCGCCGGTTGAGGGCGCTTAGATACCGTTTCGCCACGCGGCTGGCGGCACATGGGGTCATGGCTGCTTTGCTCTTGCTGCCAAAGAAAGACCGGATCAGCGCAAGGTTGTACATGTCTTCTGACCTGATCGTCAGCGGAGGCGGCACCTATCTCAAGGACCAGTACGGAATCCGTTCGCAATACTTGGATTACGAATTCACCCTGTCTTTCGGAAAGCCGCTAGCATTCTTCACACAATCCATCGGCCCGTTGAAGATCGCGCAAAACAAGGCGCTGATAGGACGGAGTTTCAGAGGCGCCGGCATAATCCTGGTGCGTGATGAGCCCTCGGAAAAATGTGTCAGAGACGCCGCCAAGCGCAATGTGCCGATCAGGCGTTTTCCGGATGCTGCTTTTGCTCTTGTCGACAAGGACAAGATCGAAGGGGGCAGGATGCAAGCCAAGGAAACCCGCGAAAAAATGCGGGTCGTGGTTTCGGTCAGAGAATGGCAGCATTTTGCATCCAAGCCGAATACGGAGGGCATGCGGGCCTATCGCCAATCGATCGCGGCGGCGGTTGCATGGCTACTAGAGGCGGGTGCGGACGTCACATTTATGTCCTCCTGTCAGGGCATTGGCGAGTATGACGACGACTCCGCCGAAGTCGATAGAATTGTAAATCTTCTAGAAATAGAGTATAGGGATGCAGTCACGATACGGCGCGATTTCGTCAGATATGATGATTTGATCGAAGAACTGGCGTCGTTCGACCTCTGTATCGGTACGCGCATGCATATGTGTATCCTGTCGCTGTGCGCGGGCACGCCAGCGCTGCCGGTGTCCTATGAATTCAAGACCCGCGAGCTGTTCGGCCGTCTCCAGCTGAGCGACCGTGTCACGGATATCGAAACGATTGAACCGGTAGCGTTTGTGAACAACTTAGAGAATTTCCTGGCGGATATGCCGCGGCTGGCCGATAGCGTGTTTGACAGCGTTTTGGCGTTGCGCGACGAAGCGTATCTCGCCGGCGATGCGATACGCGAGGCTTTGGCTAAGAAATGAAGATCCTCGTCGTAGTCGAGCATTTTCCGGCCTTGTCCGAAACGTTTGTGCTCGATCAGGTCAAGAAGTTGATCTCTAGGGGCCATGACGTCACGGTTTATGCCGTTGGCCGTCCCTCCGGGTCTGTTCAGCACGAAGATTTCGCAAAGCTAAACCTACTCAGTCTTACTCGCTATTCACGACCGATCCCACGGTCAAAACAAACGCGGATATTGGGCGCGCTGTCGATCGGTTATCGATTGTTCAGCCTGTATGGTTTGAGCAGTATTTTTGCGTTCAACTTCATGCGTCATGGACGATCGGCGCTCAATCTGAAGGTCCTCTATTCCTGTGCCAACCTGATCGATGAAATGACAGACTTCGATGTCATTCACTGTCATTTCGGGGACAAAGGCGTGCTGGCGCAAACCTGGCTAGATATCGGATTGCTGACAGGGCGCCTCAGCGTGGTGTTTCACGCTCATGAACTATGCAATCTGGATGTTAGATCCGGAGCAAAGAAATACAGCTGCCTGTTCCGCTCGAACGCTCTGCTTTTGCCAGTCAGCCGCCGCTGGAAAAACCTTCTTGAATCGTGGGGCGCGGATGAAACCCGAGTGAGGGTTCATCACATGGGGGTCTCGCTGCTTTCGTTTCCGTTCCGGCAAAGGGAAAGATCAAAGGGGGATGCGGTCCGTATCCTGACGGTCGGGCGGCTGACCGAGCAGAAGGGCTTTTCGTACTCGATCGAAGCGGTGCACGGGTTGATGGCTGAGACGAGTATCCCGGTGCGTTACGACATAATCGGCGAGGGGGATCTGCTCGAAGAGCTGAAAGCACGCATACGCGACTACGGGCGTGAAGGCACAATCCGTCTGCTCGGTGGCATGACGCGCGAGCAGGTGAAGGCGGAGCTTTACGCTTCGGACATCTTCCTGCTGCCCTCGGTAAAGGGAAAGAACGGCCTGCAGGAGGGTATCCCCGTCGCCTTGATGGAGGCAATGGCAACCGGACTACCGGTCGTTTCGACCCGGCATTCGGGCATCCCAGAACTGATCGAACATGAGCTGTCGGGATTACTGGCCGCCGAAAAGGATGCCGCAGACCTGTTAGGCAAGATCCGTCGACTTCTGAACGACCCTGATCTAGCGCGTGAATTCGCACAAAAAGGGCGGGAGAAAGTGCAAAGGGAATTTTCAACCGAGTCCCTAATCGCTGATTTGGAGGCAACATTTCTTGAAGAGGAAAGCCTCAAAAACCTCGGTATCTCCCGCTGATATGGTGGGATTAGCCGACCTAACAGGGCGCGCCATCGATGCTGGCGCAGCCTGCCTTTGCGAGCCCGATCCCTGCGATGACGAAGAAGGTGACGCAGCGCGTGAGTTTCAATCGGAGATGGATGCGTTGATTAAACCGCTATATCCGAAGGCTGATCCAAAGGGTGGCCGTACCCCATACCGCTTATGACGATGCGGCCCGTTTACTTTCTTTCTGCAACATTTGTACAAGACCGGCGACACGATAGCGGAGGAGATGCCCCGTGGCAGCGAGGCGACGCGCCGCTTTACGGGGATCGAACTGAGCCGTGATCGCATTCGCCAAGAACCGGGCGCCGCACTCACGTTGTTTGCGCTCGGAAACTTAGTCTTCGTCCGACGAAGGCTGCTGGCATGATGACGATCCGATGTGAAAACATGTCAAATCGCCGCAAGCGCGACCAAATTGGCTTGAAATCCACCCCTCGAAATCCATCAATAAGCCGAAACCGGGCTCAGGCCAAAACCTCGGTGAAATCGAAGCTCTTGATCACAACCTTCAAAAAGTTGCGAAGGCGGGTTGAATTGCCCTTCCGCCACGCGTCGCCCCCTCCCAGGCTTTTGCATTTGAGATGGAACGCGGGATCGGGGCTTGCACCCCGAGGCGGCACCGAGGGATTGCAGTCATGAAACCGGGATTAGTGAGCGTAATCATCCCGACCTTCAACCGCCGCGCCCATGTGATAGATGCGGCCGTGAGTGCGATCGGACAATCCTACGGAAATGTCGAAGTCATTGTAGTTGACGACGGTTCGACAGACGAAACCGCAGATCTGTTTGCAGTCGATAAAAACGGAAACCTTGACTCGCGATTACGATACATCTTTCAGGAAAACGCCGGCGCGTCAGCGGCGCGCAATATAGGACTGCAACACGCAAACGGTGAATTCATCCAATTCTTGGACTCAGATGACGTGTTGTGCGCCGAGAAGCTGGAGAAACAGATTGACGTTCTGCGGCGAAACAAAACGATGGACTTTTGCTACTGCTACGGCGTGGTTAGTACGCCATCAATGGCAGGCGAAACCGACTTCCGCATTGGCAGGCAACACGCGTCTCGACAGCGTCTGATGGCAAGTCTGGTCGGGAAGGAGCCGCACGTGATGCAAACCTCCGCGCCGCTGTGGCGGTCTGAATTTATTTCGGAGAACCACGGTTGGAATGAGTCCTTATCGCTCGGGGATGATCTTGAATATCATGTTCGTCTCGTCTTGGCGGCAACTGATTTCGGTTTTGTGAACCACGCACTGTTTGTCATGCAGAGGCATGGCGGAGAGCATCTGGGGGATATGGCGAGAGACCAGAATAAGGTCCAGTCGGCGATCCATACACAAAAATGCATTGGGAAAGCCCTGTTGAACGGCGATGGACTCGAAAGGCCTGTTTTCAAGAGCTTCGCGAAGAAATCGCTATCTTCCTATGTCGGATTTCTGATGGTTGCCGATCGCGAAAATCTGCTCAGTTATGAGAGCTGGTGCCGGCAATATTGGCCACGGCAGGGTGTGGGTGGGACAATTCTTGCTCTGATCGCTGTGAGAAAAATGATTGGCAGAGAGGCGATGTTGAAGTTCCTCAAAACGGTTCTTGCCTTGCGCGGCATTGTGCGTAGAGGTCGCGGCTCACATTTGACGCGAACAGAGGAATGACCGGCGTGGACACTCTTCGTCTCACAGCTCTTGCCTTCGAAACGAAGGGAGTGTGGATCAACAGATGCAGAAAGCACTCTAATGGCTAATTTGCTTGTTATCTGCGGATATTGGCCAACCCGCGCAAATCCAATTTCAGGCATATTCTTCGCCGAACAGGCGTGTGCTCTTTCCCAATTAGGCCACAGCGTCACCGTTTTAGTGCCAAAGGGATTTTGGAAGAGGTCGGAGATCTTGAGCCTTCAGGAGCTAGGGCTCCCGCCGGAGACTGTCAATATCGCGTCATTTCGCGCTCCTCGGTTTCCGGGTGCTTTGTCGGGACTGCCCGGGGCGTTTTGGGTTAATAACCTGTCCATTGGCAGATCGATTGCCAGAGAGATCTACGCACTCGCGCAAAAGAGCAACAAATTTGATGGGTGTATCGCACACGGACTTCGCCACATTAGTTTCAGCGCGCCTGTCTGGGCTCCGGTTCTTAATGCGCCGGTTCTGTGTATGGTACATGGCGTGGATCCGATTTTGCACAGACAGGGAGCGCGCGTGAAAACAGCATCTTTGAAAGCGGAGGCAGCAATTCACGGCGTGGGTGTGGTGGGCAAGTTTCTAATCGATCACGTCGAAAAGCTTGGATTCAACTGCGCCCGAGTCAAAACCCTTTCCAATGGTACAGAGCTGCCCATTGCCGATATGTTGAGTGCGCCGCTCGATCGCATCGAGAACAGAAAGCGGGTTATCGTCAGTGTCGCGAACCTGATTGATGTAAAAGGAATCAATGATGCCTTGGAGGCGCTCGCAATGGTTAGCACCAACGGGATGCGAAATTGGGAATATCGTATCGTGGGAGACGGCCCAGAGAGAAATAGGCTTCAGGCCTTGGCGAAGAGACTCGGCATTGACAACAAGATAGTATTTCTCGGACGCCTACTCCGTTCAGAAACGCTTCGCGAAATTGATCGCTGCGATCTATTCTGCCTACCCAGCTGGGGGGAGGCGTTTGGAATCGTGTATCTGGAAGCGATGGCGCGCGCGCGGCCTGTTATAGGATGCACCAACTGCGGTCCTGCCGATTTCGTGACATCTGGCAAGGATGGAATACTTGTGCCGCCCCACAGCCCGGCAGAGCTGGCCGCATCGATTTCGTTGCTTTGGCAAGACCCCCAGAAACTGCGCGATATCGCTCTTGCTGGGCGTGAGACTGCGCTGCACTATTCCTGGAGAAGAAACGCCCAACAAGTCTTGGATTGTCTCGAGATCGCCCAATGAGGAGCCTGCAGGCAGTGCTTCGGCGCGAATGGACAACTATCCTGTTTATCGTCGTTGTCCTGGGGCTCAGAGCCGCCAGCGCGCCGACAGCTACGGCAGCTATGCTGCTGCTGGCTCTATACGCGCTGGCGGGACGCAGGCAAGCTGTGCTCGCCCTAGTTCTTGTCTGGCTATTCATGATGCTCAACACAAATTTCGTCCCCAGGCTTTCAGGCGTTTCCATGCTGCGTTATGTGGTCATTCTAATGGCCGCACTTTCCGTGTTGTTGCGCGGCCCGTTACTCTCTGGCAGCGGCAGGTTTTCGCGGTTCGGGATTTGGACTCTCGGGCTGGGGGTATTAATCATGGCCCACAGCATTGCGCTCAGCGAGGTTCCGACGGTCTCATTTTTAAAGGCGGCCAGCTGGACCACAGCGATCCTGACGGCCACCGGGGCTTGGTCGGGGATGTCGACCAAGATGCAGGAGCGCACTTCCAATACCATTTACGTGCTGCTGGCTCTCATATTGGTATTCAGCCTTCTTACCCTACCTTTGCCGGGCGCGCATGTGTCCGGCTGGCTTTTCAAGGGCATTCTGGTGAACTCGCAGGTGCTTGGAGCAACGATCGCGCTGTTGTCGGTATGGACTTTCGCGCGTGTGCTGCAAAATCCAACCTATGTCGGTATTTCATTGTTCGTAGCCACGTTTCCGGTCTTGCTGTTCAGTGGAGCACGCACTTCTCTGTTCGCGGTGTTTCTGGCGATGCTGTTCACGCCAATCATATTCCCAATTCTCACCGGCCGCCGTCTGAGCATGATCAGTCGGGTCTTTCGATCCCGCCGCCTTGTGATCTCTGCGGGCGTCCTGTTGCTCCCCATGGTTTTTATGGCGCCAGTACTCGTGCAGAACTTCGGTGATTTTCTGCGGAAGAATACCGATTCCTTAGGCGTGCTAGAGGCTTATGATAATTCGCGAGGTCGTTTGATCTCCGAGATGTGGGAGAACATTCAGGAAAACCCCCTGACCGGGATCGGTTTTGGTATTGCTTCTGACCCCGTGTCAATGAGGGTGGACACCGTGGGTGGCATTCCGATTTCGGCACTGGTCGAAAAGGGAGTCATGCCACTAGCCGTTCTGGAAGAGTTGGGGATATTCGGGGCAGGCCTGACTGCCGTTTGGCTGCTGATGATTCTTTTTCGAAGCAGTCGCAGCAATTTTTCCTCGTTGATGGTCGTACTTACAATCCTTGCAATTAATCTTGGAGAGTCAATGCTTTTCTCACCGGGCGGGATGGGTCTTCTGTTTGTCATTTTCGTGGGTTGGGCCGTCGCCCAACCGACCATCGGATACGGCTTCCAAAGAAGGTCTCTCCAATGAACTCGGTCTGGATTTGGCAGCGGAATGTTTCCCCTCACACGGCTCCGCTGGCCAGCGCTTTGGCTCGGATCGTGCCAGATGTTCGCTTTGTGGCTGAAAAGGGCATTCAGGATGTCCGCATGGCAATGGGCTGGCAGCTACCCGACTTTGGAAATGCCGAATTAATCGTTTGTCAAAACCCCCAAGAGATTCGGGAACTTGCGCGCAGCGCCAACAAAAACTGCCAGCATATCTTTCAGGGCATCCGGGGGAACGGATCGCTAGCGTTAGCGCAAGAAGAGCTGTCCAAGCGCAAAATTCAGTATTGGCCACTGCTCGAAACGATTGAGGGCCACGGCATTCAAAGCTTTGCCAAGCAACGGCTCTACCGCCATGTTCTGCGCCGCAAGGAGTCACACATTCGCGGCATACTGGCAATCGGCGCAAATACGCCGAGCTGGCTCAAACGTGCCGGATTTTCGGCCAGTAAAATCCATCCGTTTACTTATTTTCTTGCTGATGAGGAGAGGGCCGAGACGTTACAAGCAGTAGATGGCAGCACATACAGAGTACTGTTCGTTGGCCGCCTTATTGAGCAAAAGAACGTCGACATCCTAATCCGCGCCTATGCGCGTATCGCGCTTGGGCGTGAACGGGTAAGCCTTACCATTGTCGGCAACGGCCCGTCCGAAGTGGTACTGCGAAACCTGTCGCAGAAACTCGGTGTGAGCGAAGGCGTTGAATTCGTGGAACCGGTCTCGATCACCAAAATCCCAGGGATCATGCGCCGGCACGACCTGTTGGTTCTTCCCAGCCGCCATGACGGCTGGGGAGCGGTTGTTTCCGAGGCGCTGATGGCCGGGACGCCAGCAATCGTTTCCGAGGCTTGCGGCGCAGCCGAGGCCGTGCGTGCGTGTGGTGTAGGTGCCGTGGTCCCGGTTCACAATATCGATGCTCTGGCATCGGCGTTGCAGTCGATGGCGGGTCAGGGCGCTTATTCACTTGCGCGCCGTGCCGCTCTGGCGAATTGGGCGCGCGCTTTTGGTGCCACGGCGGGAGCGCAGTATTTCGTCCAGCTTCACGAGGCGGTCGCACAAGACCGGCCGACGCCATTGCCACCCTGGAGGCAGTCCGCGCCTGCGTTCTCCGTTTTGGACAGCACCAATGCAGTTGATGCTGAGTAAATTGCATACTGTACCCATTAATCGTGTAAAACGCTTCGTCGATGGGAGCATCATGGCGAGTGAGAGTGACAATCGGATGCCTATTGGCGCGATAATCAGGACCGAAACCGAATGAGGATCGCATTTCTGGCTGGTTACCTCTCCCGCCGCGCCTCGGGTGTACGCGTGGTTGTCGAGAGTCTCTCGCGCGAGCTGGCCAACCGCGATCTCGATGTGCGGGTCTTTGGTATCGAGAATGCCGACTGGCGCGGAGGCGATTGCGAGAAATGGCAGGGCGCTCCGGCCACCGTCGCCCAGGTGCGCGGTCCAAGGGCGCTCGGCTACATCCCCGGTTGGCGGGGCGCGCTAGACGAATTCTCCCCCGACCTCATTCACCTGCACGGCTTGTGGATGGCATCATCGCATATTGCGGCTAGTTGGACGGCGCGGCATCAGGCAGTCTTGGTGATTTCGCCCCACGGCATGCTCGCGCCGAACGCACAGGCATATTCACCCTTACGCAAGCGTTTTGCGCGTAAGCTCTACCAGGACCGCTGCTTCGCGGCCGCCAGCGCCTATCACGCCACTTCCAATGAGGAAGCGCAGGACATACGCAAATATCTCGGCGATGTCCGGGTCGATGTCATCCCCAGCGGGGTAGAAGATATCGGAATAGCTGCGCGGCCATGGGAGTCTCGTCCCAAGCGGATCGTGGCGCTGGGCCGTCTACATCCAGTCAAGGGCTATGAACTGCTGCTGCGCTCCTGGTCGCGGATCGAGGCTAGTCATACTGAATGGTCTCTCAAAATCGCAGGTCCTGATCCGACCGGTTACGGCGATCATTTACGCGGCGTGGTGACGGAGCTGGGCCTCAAGCGCGCCCATATCGGGGACCCCGCCTTCGGTGCCGAGCGCGACCAGTTCATGTCGAACGCACGCCTCTTTGCGCTGCCCTCTGAGACTGAGAATTTTGCACTGACCGTCCCCGAAGCTCTAGTTTGCGGCACGCCCGTTCTTGCCAGCACCGGAACGCCCTGGAGCGCACTGCCCCAGCAGGGCTGCGGCTGGTGGACCGCGCCGGAACCGGACGCGCTGGCGCAGGCGTTGCGGCAGGCGATGGCCCTGCCCGACGACCAGCTCGCCGCCATGGGCCGCAAGGGCCGTGCCTGGGCGCTGGACCAGTTCGGCAGGGACGGGATCGCCGCGCGCATGACGGATTTCTACACCAGCCTGAAGGGAAGCGCCCGATGACCGCCCCTTGCATCCTTGTCACCGGGATTTGGAAATCGGGCAATCACCTTGCCTATTCCGCCCTCAATGAGCTGGGTATCCAAGGCCCCTTCAACGGCATTTCCGGCCATCTGCTGTTTGGTCGCCATGCCTGGGCCAAGCGCCTGCTGCGCAGCCCGCGCGGGCGCGGCGATGCGATGCAGGTGGGGCTGGAAACCGATGTTCTGGTCAGCCGCCTCTATATCGCGGGCGCGGCGCGCAAGCTGTCCGGCAAGATCCTTGGCGGTCACGCAGCTCATACGCCGGAACTGGAATCACTGCTGCGCGATCAGGGCGCGCGGATGGTCTGCATCCGCCGCGACCCGCGCGATATCCTTGTGTCCTTTGCCGACTGGATCGGCAGTCGCCCGGATTTCTATCTGCACAAGGATTTTGCTGGTCTGTCGCGCGATGACCGCATCGCACGGCTGCTGCGCGGCGGGCAAGGCTCGGGCTATGTGCTGAACCCTTTCACAGAAGTCCTGCGCCGCGCCGAGGGCTGGCTGAGCGCGCCGGACGTGCTGCAAATAACGTTCGAGGGTCTAATCGGCACCGATGGCGGCGGCGACCGTGGCGCCCAGGCGGCGATGATCGCCCAGCTGCATGCCCATGTGTGCGCACCCAAACCACTGGCGGAGGTCGATCCCGACAACATTTATGGCGGCACGCTGACATTCAACAAGGGCAGCAGCCAGCGCTGGCGCGAGCTAAAGAACGCCGCCCTGGTGCGCGAGATCAACGACACGCTTGGCCCACATTTGGGCCGCTGGGGGTATGTCGCGTGACTATACCGCTGGATATCGAGACCAATCGCAAAACCACAAAATGGAGCCGCAAAGCCCTGCTGGGGCGGGTTCTCTGGGTGCTGGTGAGCCCTACGTTCCGGCTGGTGCCGCGACCATTTTGGGGCTGGCGGCGGATGCTCTTGCGATTGTTCGGGGCCCAGATCGGGCGCGGAGTACATATCTACCCTTCCGTCTACATCACCATTCCGTGGAACCTGACCATCGAGGATCAGGCCGCCGTAGGCGACCGCGCGGCCCTCTATGCGCTGGGGCCGATCCACATCGGCGCGCGGGCGACAGTATCGCAAGGCGCACATTTATGCGCTGGCAGCCATGACATCTCGCGCCGCGACCGGCCCTTGACCCGCCCGCCCATCACCGTCGCACCGGATGCCTGGGTCGCCGCTGACGCCTTTATCGGCCCTGGCGTTACCGTGGGCGCGGGGGCGGTAGTCGGCGCGCGCTCGGTGGTGACGCGCGACGTCGCGCCCCGCACCGTCGTTGCGGGCAACCCCGCCCGCCTGCTCCGCAGTCTGGCCCCAGAGGAAGCCCCCCTGCCATGACCCGCATGGCCCCGGCTCCCCTTTTCGGAAAGTTCAGGCCCGAGTTGCGCGTCACGCTTGACGCGATCCGTACCCTTGCGGCTGGTTATGTCGTGGTGCACCATCTTGCGATCCGTAACGATCCGGGTGTTTTCGAGCCTTTCCTGCACAAGGTGATGCACGGCTTAGACAAGGAAAAGCTCTGATGCGACTGACCGTTGTCATCCTGACCAAGAACGAAGAGCTGCACATCGCGCGCTGCCTCGCTTCTGTCGCGCAGATCGCCGATCACTTCATCGTGGTCGATAGCGGCTCGACCGACCGCACGGTTGAACTAGCCAAGGCGGCCGGGGCCGAGGTGATATTTAACCCGTGGGTCAATTACGCCACCCAGATGAACTGGGGAATTGCTCAGGTCGGTGCCGATAGCGATTGGATCCTGCGGTTGGACGCGGATGAAATCGTGACAGACTCTTTGGCTGCTGAGATCAGAGAAATCCTGCCCGCCTTGCCCGCGGATACTCTTGGCGTTTATGTCTCCCGGCGCATGCGTTTTCTGGGTCGTCGCATTGAATGGGGTGGAGTTTTTCCCGTTCGTGTTTTGCGGCTTTTCCGCCACGGTTACGGGCGCTGCGAAAACCGCTGGATGGACGAGCACATCGTTGTTGACGGCAAAACCGGCGAATTCGCAGGCGAGATCATTGACGACAATCTCAATTCACTGACCTGGTGGACGGAGAAGCACAATTCATATGCCGGCAGAGAAGTGGTCGATATCCTTAATCAAGAACATGGGTTCATGCCTCGGGAAACGATCGCCAGTTTGCGAGGCGGTCAGCAAGCGGGCGCGAAGCGCTGGATTAAAGAAAATGTGTACGCCCACCTTCCCAGCGGGATCCGAGCCTTCGCGTACTTCTTCTACCGCTTCTTTGTCCGGTTGGGCTTTCTTGACGGCAGGGAGGGAACTGCGTTCCATGTGCTACAGGGCTTCTGGTATCGGTATCTCGTCGACATGAAGCTTCATGAAGTGAGGTCTCATATCAAAAACAACAATGTGGATGTTGTTTCGGCAATCAATGATGTTCTTGGAATTGACGTTAGCCATCAGGCCCAAAGCGAATGATGGAACTGCCACGGCTTTGTTGCATCAATCGTCTGCCGGGATTCATTTCGTGAATCCAGCGTGATATCTGGGGAGCAGGTCAGCCTGGACCGCTCAGTAAGTCATCCGCAGTCAAATGCACCCTCTTGAATGGATTTCGCTCGTCTTTGCGGAACGCATGGTGACCGTCCCGTGACTCTATGACGATTCCACGCATCCCTCCGGGTTCGGTGCCGACAATGTAAGATCCCAGATCGAAGACGTTCTTGAGTAATTGTGAATTGCTACCTTTGGCGTCGTTTGGAGGGGGGCGTCTATCTCTTACTACATAGACGAAAATACACCATAACGCCTCGCCTCAAATCGCCCGATAGTGCGCGTTATCGAGCGTTTGCGCACTTGGGCTGTGTCGCTCGCAGCAGGGGCTCACGCCCACACATTGAATTCTGCGTGCTCGAGATAACGCGCCAAGACATCCACGCTTTTCCATCCGCCCGCCCTCACGATTGCTGCGGTTTCATGTCCAGAAGAAAGAAGATCTTGCGCCGCTCCCAAGCGACCCCACCAGTGCGTTCAAAAGCGTTGTGATGACGAAGACGCCTTAATCGCACTGGTTTTTCGGAAACTCAGACCAGAGCAATTCTAACATACTGTAATAAAATAAATATCCTTCCAGGGAACCCGTTGCGAAAAATGGTTGCCACATAGGGTAATCCGAAAAATTGTCTAAATCTCACTTCTTTTGACGTCTCAAACCCCCGATGAAACTGAACACCGAACGGGTTCCTCGGACAACGACGGCGACCAGCGCACAAAATGCTCAATTGTGCCTCCAATGCCAGGCTGGGATACTGCCAGCCGGCAGTACAGCCTACGAGGGATTGAGGGCGTCGGGGTTCTCGTTTTCGGAGAACGACAGCACTGCGTTTAGGGCACACCCAATTCCATGAAGATCTCTGTTGTCACAGCCGTATTCAATCGAAGGGAAACCGTCGCGCATGCGATTGAGAGCCTGCAGGCGCAGACCTATTCGTCCTACGAGCATGTGGTGCAGGACGGAGGGTCAAGCGACGGAACGCTGGACGTCATCGCAGGACTGTCAGACGAAAACACCAGCTTGGTGAGCGAGGCTGACGCGGGGATATATGATGCCATCAACAAGGGTATTCAACGTGCCGAGGGCGACGTGATTGGTCTCATGCATTCTGATGACTTCTTCGCCTCTGACCAAGTTCTCGAAAATATCGCGCAGGCGTTCGAGGACCGGAGCGTCGACGGTGTTTACGGTGACCTCCAATACGTCTCAAGCGAGGATCCTGGTAAAACCGTCCGCCACTGGCGCGCGGGCACATTCCATCCAAAACGTTTGCGGCAAGGCTGGATGCCGCCGCATCCAACGCTTTACCTTCGGCGCGACGTTTTTGAGCGACTCGGCCTTTACGACACCTCTTTCCGCATCGCGGCAGACTACGACGCCATGCTCAGATACTTCGCACAGGGCGGCATCAGAACGGCCTACATCCCCGAAGTGCTCGTCAAGATGCGTGTCGGGGGTGTTAGCAATCGATCGTTGCGCCACATCGTGCGAAAGAGCCGGGAGGATTACCGGGCGATCCGCAGGAATGATATCGGTGGGCTTAGCACGTTGATGTTGAAGAATTTCTCCAAAATCGGGCAATTTATCGTAAAGGATTGACGAAATTCATGTCAAAGAAAGCGCTAATAACCGGGATCACTGGCCAGGACGGCTCCTATCTGGCTGAGTTTCTGCTGGAAAAAGGCTACGAGGTGCATGGTATCAAACGTCGTGCCTCGCTTTTCAATACGCAGCGGATTGACCACATCTACCAGGATCCGCATGTCTCCAATCCGCAGATGACCCTGCACTACGGAGATTTGAGTGATACATCGAACCTCACGCGCATCATGCGCGAAGTGGAGCCGGACGAAGTTTACAACCTGGGGGCGCAAAGCCATGTGGCGGTGAGTTTCGAGACGCCTGAGTACACGGCCGATGTGGATGGGAACGGAACACTGAGGCTTCTGGAAGCAATCCGTTTTCTGGGCCTTGAGAAAAAGACGCGTTTCTACCAGGCGTCTACTTCGGAACTCTACGGGCTTGTGCAGGAAACACCGCAGACGGAAACCACTCCGTTTCACCCGCGCTCGCCCTACGCCGTGGCCAAGCTCTATTCCTACTGGATCACGGTGAACTACCGCGAAGCCTATGGCCTCTATTCATGCAATGGCATCCTTTTCAATCACGAGAGCCCAAGGCGTGGCGAGACCTTTGTCACGCGCAAGATCACGCGTGGCCTCGCGCATATCGCACAGGGGCTCGAGGACTGCATCTACATGGGAAACATCAATGCGTTGCGCGATTGGGGCCACGCAAAGGATTATGTGCGCGGGCAGTGGATGATGCTGCAGCAGGATGCACCAGAAGATTTCGTGATTGCGACGGGTAAACAGTACTCGGTGCGAGAGTTCATCACCTGGGCGGCAAAAGACCTCGGGATCACGCTACGCTTCAACGGCGAAGGATTGGGTGAGACAGGCGTGGTTGAAGCGGTAACAGGTGACCTGGCGCCCTCGGTGAAGCCTGGAGATGTGATCGTCAGGATCGATCCCCGGTATTTCCGCCCTGCCGAGGTGGAGACGCTCCTGGGCGATCCAACCAAGGCAAAAGAGAAGCTGGGTTGGGAGCCCCGGATCACGACGCGCGAGATGTGCAGTGAAATGGTTGCCGAGGATTTGAAGATTGCGCGCCGCCATGCGCTCTTGCGGGAACACGGTCTCGAGCTGCCTTTTTCGATTGAGGTCTGAGGTATCCGCATGAAGTACTACGTCGCAGGTCACGGGGGTATGGTTGGGAGCGCCATCCTGCGCCAACTGGAGGCACGAGGCACCGAAGTGCTGACCCGCAGCCACGCCGAGTTGGATCTGACCGATCAGGCAGCGGTTCGTGCGTTCATGGAAGCTGAGCGCCCTGATGTGGTAATTCTTGCGGCCGCAAAGGTCGGCGGTATTCACGCGAACAGCACCTACCCTGCCGACTTCATCTATGAGAACCTGATGATCGAGGCGAATGTCATCCATCAAGCCTATGACGCAGGTGTTGAGCGGCTTCTCTTCCTGGGTTCTTCCTGTATCTACCCGCGCGACGTTGCACAGCCTATGGCGGAGAAAGCTCTGCTGACCGGGACGCTCGAGCCGACCAACGAACCCTATGCAGTGGCAAAAATCGCTGGAATCAAACTTTGCGAAAGTTACAACCGGCAGTACGGGGTTGACTACCGTAGTGTGATGCCAACGAACCTCTACGGCCCCGGTGATAACTTTCACCCTGAGAACAGTCACGTTCTCCCGGCTTTGATGCGCCGGTTTCACGAGGCGGCGCAACGTGGGGACGGTGAAGTTCTGATCTGGGGGAGCGGAACGCCCAAACGAGAGTTTTTGCATGTGGATGACATGGCTGAAGCTTCGCTCTTTGTACTGGGCCTCGACACCGAGACGTACAAGGCGAACACACAACCAATGTTAAGCCACATCAATGTTGGAACCGGTGAGGATATTTCCATTTCCGCCCTGGCTGCTTTGATCGCAGAGGTCACGGGATTTAAAGGGAAGATTTCTCTTGACCCATCCAAGCCCGATGGCACTCAGCGCAAACTAATGGATGTTTCAAGGCTCGCCCGGATGGGCTGGACGGCCCAAAGGCCGCTCGTTGAAGGACTTCGAGAGACATACCAGTGGTATCTGGAAAATGAGGACGCTCTGCGCGAAGTGATCTTCCCCCACTGAATTGGTCCGGCCCTAGGTTAGGATTCGGAGGATTGGAATTCACCCCGTTTCTGGTCCGGGCGCCATGCGACCTTTCGGGTTGGCCGTCTGACCTGAGCCCCAATTTTCCTCCAACTGGCGGAGAGTCCTTGGGGTTGAATTGATGGCCTTACGCGGCCAGTTTGTCTATTGTCTTTTTCTCAGCAAATTCCATCGGTGTCAGGTTTCCCAGAGCCGAATGTGGTCTGTGCCGGTTGTAATCCTCCTGCCATACTTCCAGTGTCTGCCTGGCGTCGGCCGGGGAGGTGAAGAGCGTTTCGTTCAGGCATTCGTCTCGCAGTTTGCCGTTGAAGCTTTCAATGAATGCGTTCTGGGTCGGCTTTCCCGGCGCGATATAGTGCCAGTCGATCCCGGTATTCTGAACCCACCGCAATATCGCCCTGCTGGTGAACTCGGTGCCGTTGTCTGAAACGATAGTTTCCGGCATTCCACGTTCAGCGATGACCCGATCAAGTTCCCGTGCGACGCGCAGGCCGGACAGAGATGTGTCGGCGACCAGCGTCAGGTTCTCGCGGGTGAAGTCATCCACGACAGTGAGAATGCGGAACCTTCGCCCATCTGTGAAAGCATCTGAAACAAAATCCAGGCTCCAACGCTGGTTCGGTCCGTCAGGCAGCACCATAGGCTTCCTTGTGCCCAAAGCGCGCTTCCGACCACCTCTGCGGCGCACCTGAAGCTTCTCTTCCCGATAGATGCGTCTCAGCTTCTTGTGGTTCACCACATGGCCCTCCCTTGCGACCATCACATGGATGCGGCGATACCCAAACCGCCTCCGCTCCCTGGAAACCCGCTTGATGGCATTGCGTAGATCAACATCATCGGCACGCCGCGACTGATACCGCACAGATGATCTGTCCACGTTCAACACATCACACGCCCGACGCTGGCTCACCTGATGTTGTTCCACCAGATGCGCGACCGCTTGCCGCTTCGCACCGGGCGTTACCACTTTTTTGCGTTCACATCCCTCAGCATCGCGTTGTCGAGCATCTGTTCCGCCAACAGCTTCTTCAACTTCGCATTCTCAGCTTCCAGCGCCCGCAGCTTCCTCGCGTCCGATGGCTCCATGCCGCCATACTTCGATTTGTATTTGTAAAACGTGCCCTGGCTGATGCCGTACCGTCTGCAGAGGTCTGCGGCATTCTCGCCAGCTTCCTGTTCCTTGAGCATCTGAATGATCTGCTCGTCGCTAAATCTTTGCTTCATCTGTCCGTCCTTTGGTTGGGCGGACTCTACACAAATCTGGAGGAGTTTCTGGGGCTCAGGTCACGTCGCATGTCCCACCGCCGTTCTCTCCACAAGCGTCTCCGCAACGATCTGGGCCTTCATATCCTCCGGCCAGTGACGATGGTCCCGGGGACCAACGATTATATCCATATTGCTGAGAAGCTCCGTTGAGCGCTCCGTGGAGAAACTCCCTGACAATCAAATTTTCTGAACTGAATCTCGGACCAGGGGCAGGCACGGAAGGTAGGGGTCGGACACCGCTTACGGAGCACCACTTTGCAACCCCGTTCGAAGGCTAAAGGGTTTTTCAACCGAAGGCTGCCTTTAACACTCGTTCGAACCTGATCTCTTGGACCTGAAGTCAAATATCTTCAAGAATGGAATATCGCACATGGCTATTGTTCCCGATAATATCTCGCGGCCGTTGCTTCTACTTTCACGGACCCAGTTGAGCCATCAAGAAGCACATTCAGCGCGGCAGCTATGCAAAGAGATCAGCGACTGGAATGCGTTTATGGCGATTGCAGCCCGCAAATTCAGTTTGCCGTTGGTGTATCGTCACCTGACTGAGCTCGGTCCCGGGGTGGCGCCCGCGGACATACTGGCCTCGATGCGCGGTATCGTCCGGCAGATGGCGCTTAGTACTCTGAGCATCAACGCGGCAAATCAGGCGTTCCACAAAACATGCATAGAGCCTTTGGGAGCTTCTCACGTATATCTGAAGGGTCCATCTCTGGCGGCTCGCTACTATGACGACCCCGGAATGCGATCATGTCGTGACATCGATGTGCTTGTCGCTTCGGATTATTTCGAGACTGTGATCAGAACGGCTATCTCCAATGGTTACCAGATTTACCTGGACCCTTATGAGAAACCGTTGCCCCTGGGCGAGCGGGATTTGCGTGCGGTGTTGCGCTATAGTCAGGTGGTTACACTCATATCACCCCTGAATGTGCATATTGAAGTACATCGCAATGTCGACAGGAACATGGGGATTTTCGACTCAAAAGCGTTGCTTGGTGATGTAGACGAGATTAACTTTGGTGAGTGTCGGATGAATGTGCTGCCGACCGATGTTTTGTTCAGCTATGTTTGCTACCATAACACGCAACACACCTGGTCGCGCTTGCATTGGTTGGCTGATTTAGACGCGATAATCCGGCACCCGACATTCAATGTAGAACTCGCCATTATGTATTCGCGACGTCTTGGTTTGCAGCAACTGGCTGAGGCCTGCCTCCGTCTGAATGCACTCTCGGCAAACCCTGAGGCGAGGGAGAAAGTGCAAACCGAAGGTCACGCAGTCGATCTCCTGGAGCTTTGCCTGATGAACCTTGGTGGAGATATCGATCTGGAATATGGGCTGATATTAAGTCAACATCGGTTGGGGCTCCCGCTTCGTTTTTTTGGGTCTTCCAAAGCTCGAAGGCGCGCATTTGTTCACCATGCGATTGCGGGGCTGACGCCGGGTTATCCAGAGTACGAGGCCTGGCCGCTGCCTGATTGGCTGCAATGGCTTTACTACCCCATGAAAACCAGTGTCAGCCTGAAAAAACTGTTTTTTCGTGGACGAGCCTGAGACATGCACCCGTGCTTCGGCCATTAAATTCAAAAATAGAGAGATAAAATGGCTTTAGCCCAACCCGCCAAGGATATGGCC
>Ga0316207_10001839_pt1 | contig 24135 bp, 26 predicted proteins | sample 6weekpyrite_MG_FD_204943 | JGI IMG/M metagenome (GOLD analysis project Ga0316207, IMG submission 204943) | Microbial mat bacterial communities from mineral coupon in-situ incubated in ocean water Damariscotta River, Maine, United States -... | ecosystem: Environmental > Aquatic > Marine >... | reverse complement strand
GGCATAAAATTACCGGTTTTAATTAACCCGGAATATGGAGCGTCGATATGCAATGCCCGTTCTGTAATGCCGAAGATACTAAAGTGATTGATTCACGCCTCGCCAATGATGGCGATGCGGTACGTCGTCGTCGCGAATGTCAAAGTTGTAGCGAACGTTTTACAACCTACGAGGTTGCAGAGCTGGTTATGCCACGTATTGTCAAAAGTGATGGTACGCGGGTGCCGTTTGATGATGCGAAATTGGCGGCGGGTATTATGCGTGCGCTGGAAAAACGTAAGGTTGGAACAGAGCAGATTGACGCAGCGATTAGTCACATTAAACAACGCCTGCGCGCAACCGGTGATCGTGAAGTTCCATCACTGTTGGTTGGCGAATGCGTGATGGAAGAGTTACGCGAACTGGATCACGTTGCCTATGTCAGGTTCGCTTCAGTGTATAGAAGTTTTGAAGATGTCAGTGAGTTCCAGGATGAAATTGAGCGACTGGAACGTGAACCTTCAAAGGAAACACGTCGTCAGCAACTCTCCTTGTTGCCTGCGACTGACAGGGACAAGGTTACCAATATTCGGTCACGTAAAGGAAAGCAGGATCCGACTGGTTCGCACTAGTCTGTATGCGTGACTGATATGACACAGGCTGATTTCACCTCGTCTGATTACGAATATATGGCACGCGCGTTGCGACTGGCAAAACAGGGTCAGTACAGTACGGATCCGAATCCACGTGTGGGTTGTGTGATTACAGATAGTGACGGTGTCATCGGTGAAGGTTGGCATGTACGTGCCGGTGAAGGTCATGCCGAGGTAAATGCCTTGCAAGCAGCATCGCGAGATGTTCAGGGTGCAACTGCCTATGTCACACTGGAGCCATGCTCGCACCATGGTCGTACACCGCCATGTTCGCAGGCACTATTTGATGCAGGTGTGAAGCGTGTCGTTGTCGCAATGCCAGATCCTAACCCACTTGTCTCTGGACAGGGTATTGCGATGTTGCAACAAGCCGGTGTAAATGTTGAAACTGGCCTGTTAATGCAGCAGGCAGAGGCACTTAACCCGGGTTACCTGAAACGCATGCGTGACGGTAGACCGTGGGTGCGTTGCAAGCTGGCAATGAGTCTCGATGGCCGCACTGCAATGGCATCGGGTGAAAGTAAATGGATTACATCAGCGCAGGCGAGGGAAGATGTCCATCGTCTGAGGACGCGCAGTTCTGTGATTATGACAGGCAGTGGCACGGTACTTAGTGATAACCCATCCATGACAGCACGCTGCGTTGAGGTTGAACAACGTAGTGAGCCGCCATTGCGTGTTGTCATTGACAGCCAGTTGCAGAGTTCGCCCCAGGCCGCGATATTTCGTCAGCCAGGCGAAACCCGTGTTTACACGCTGGCGGACAGTTCACCAAAACGAAAGGCTGTCCTGCAGGAAGCAGGAGCTGAAGTGGTGATGTTACCGGCAAAAGAAAGCCGCGTTGATCTGCATGCAGTTATGCATGACCTGGCGGATTTACAAATGAATGAAGTCATGGTCGAAGCCGGTGCAGGTCTTGCCGGTGCAATGTTACAGGCCGGCCTGATTGATGAATTGGTGATTTACGTTGCCCCGAAACTGATGGGCGACTCGGCGCGTGGCCTGTTTCATTTGCCTGGGCTGGAAAAGATGGCACAAAGTGTCGAGCTACAAATAGATGATGTCCGCAAGGTTGGCACAGATTGGCGTTTTACTGTCCGGCCTGAGTACGGGGTAAAGAACTAATGTTTACAGGAATTATCCAGGCAGTGGGTAGCGTCGCCTCGATACAGGATATCAGTGGCGATAAACGTGTGCGCCTGAACACGGGATCGTTACCGCTTGCTGATGTGCAACTCGGTGACAGTATTGCCGTGAGTGGTGTTTGCCTGACGGTGATTGAAAAACATGATGATGGATTCAGCGCAGATGTGTCGGGTGAAACAATTTCGAGGACGATTTTTGCTGATCTTAAGCAAACAACTTCAGTCAACCTTGAGAAAGCATTGACGCCAACGACACCACTGGGTGGGCATCTTGTCAGCGGACATGTTGATGGCATCGGTGAAATCATCAGCCGCAAGGCCGATGCACGATCAATTCGTTTCAGTGTCCGTGCCCCGAAGGAACTGGCACGTTACATTGCCGAGAAAGGTTCGATATGTGTTGATGGCATCAGCCTGACTGTTAACGCGGTAGACGGTGATGTATTTGAGTTGAATATTGTGCCGCATACACTGGCGCAAACAACGATGGCGGATTTTAGCGCCGGGCGTAAGGTCAATCTCGAGGTTGATGTGATTGCACGCTACCTGGAAAGAATGTTACTCGGCGACAAGGCTGCAGAGCCGGGTGTAAGTGGAGCGGGTTTAAGCCAGGCATTTCTTGCCGAGCATGGCTTTGCTTCAAGTAATTAAATCTTAAAGAAGAACTGATATGCCATTAAGCAACATTGAAGATATTATTGAAGATATGCGTCAGGGCAAGATGGTCATCCTGATGGATGATGAAGATCGCGAAAACGAAGGCGATCTGATCATTCCTGCGCAAAAAGTTACTGCTGAAGATATCAACTTCATGGCGCGCTACGGTCGTGGTTTGATCTGTATGACCATGACAGAGGAACGTTGCAAGCAACTTAACCTGCCATTGATGGTGACCAATAATACTGATGCACATGGTACGAATTTCACCATGTCGATCGAAGCTGCACAGGGTGTGACGACAGGTATCTCCGCTGCCGATCGTGCAACTACGGTTCAGGCTGCAATAGCAGAAGACGCCAGGCCTGAAGATATTGTTATGCCGGGACATGTGTTCCCGCTCAAGGCACAGCCGGGTGGTGTATTGACGCGCGCTGGTCATACCGAAGCCGGCTGTGATCTTGCCAAGCTGGCGGGCTACTCGGCATCAAGTGTTATTGTCGAGATCCTCAACGAAGACGGTACCATGGCACGCCGAGATGATCTCGAGGTGTTTGCCGCGGAACATGAACTGAAGATTGGTACGATTGCAGATCTGATCAATTACCGAATTGAAAACGAGAAGACTGTTGAGCGCATGGATGAATGCGTGATGCCGTCACAACATGGTGATTTCCGTCTTGTTTCCTACCTTGATGCCTATGACAAGAATGTCCATATGGCTCTGGTATACGGAGAGCCTGATATGTCCGGGCCGGTACTGGTTCGTGTACATATGCTCAACAGTTTATGTGATTCGCTGGGTGGAAAGTTCAGTGATTGCAGTCATACCCTCGATATGGCCATGCAGCGTGTTGCTGAAAACGGTGAAGGTGTTGTCGTCGTACTACGCAGCGCGAACGATTCGAACACGATATTGCAACACATCAAGAATTATAATCAGCAACAGAGTGGTGTAAACTCGCCAGAACATGTTCAGGGTGACTTGAGAACATATGGTCTCGGCGCACAAATTCTTGTTGATCTCGGTGTTAGCAATATGAAGATACTGGGTTCAAAAATGAAGCTGCATGGCCTGTCAGGCTTTGGGCTTGAAATCAGCGACTACGTAAGTTTTGAATAATTAATTTGAGTTAAGGGGTTTTACCATGCCAGGTGTAAATGTAATTGAAGGTGATCTGTCTGTACGTAGTGCGCGTTTTGCATTAGTCGCTAGCCGTTTTAATGACTTTATTGTCAAGGCGCTGGTCGATGGTGCGGTGCATACGTTGAAGCAGCATGGTGCTGCTGACAAGGATATCGATGTCATCTGGGTGCCCGGCGCACATGAACTGCCACTTGCGACACAGAAACTGGCCAATTCAGGTCGTTACGATGCTATTGTTGCGCTTGGTGCAGTGATCCGCGGTTCGACCCCTCACTTTGATTTTGTTGCCGGTGAATGCTCTAAAGGCCTTGCCAATGTCAGCATGGCATCAGGCTTGCCCGTCGGTTTCGGTGTAATTACCGTCGAGAATATTGAACAGGCAATCGAACGTGCAGGTACCAAGGCGGGTAACAAGGGTGGCGAAGCTGCGATGTCGGCAATAGAGATGGTAAACCTGTTACGCGAACTCGATAAGTGATTAGCAGTCTGACTGTTACAGGAGAAGGCCGTGAGTAACGCACGCACGAAGGCGAGACGTAATGCTGTGCAGGCGCTGTACCAATGGCAATTGGTTGGCCAGGATCTCGCTGAGATCGAGGCCCAGTTCCTGGCCGAGTACGACATGAACAAGGTTGATGTCGAATACTTCAAAGAACTTTTTCGCGAAGTACCATTACATTTGCATGAGCTTGATGACCACCTGATCCCTTTCCTGGATCGCCCGGTTGATGAAGTCGATCCTGTTGAACGGGCTATTCTGAGGCTCGCAGCCTACGAGTTGGAGTTTCGTCTCGATGTTCCGTACCGCGCAGTGATTAACGAAGCCATTGAACTGGCCAAGCGGTTTGGTGCAGAGCATGGCCATAAATATGTGAACGGTATTGTCGACCAGGTCGCGAAGAAGTTGCGTGCGGCCGAGATTAAGGCCCGGGCCAAGAGCAAGTGAGGCGATAGGATTCACTTCTATGCCATGCGGTGAATTCAGCCTGATCCAGACGTATTTTACATCGCGTACAGGGCAACGTGATGATGTGATACTTGGTATTGGTGATGATGCTGCCGTTTTGCAACTCACGGGCGATGAACAACTCGTGGTGACCACGGATGCGATGGTTGCCGGTGTACACTTTCCTGAAAATACCTCTCCCTTTGATATCGGCTACAAGCTCATGGCGGTGAATTTGAGTGACCTGGCTGCGATGGGTGCTCAGCCGCGTTGGGCGTCTCTGGCCCTGACACTGCCTGATGCCGATGAGGGCTGGCTTAAAGCATTCTCTGCCGGACTGTTTGAGTTAGCCAGTCAACACGACGTTCAGCTCATTGGCGGCGATACGACTCGTGGTCCATTGACACTCAGCCTGACTCTGCATGGGGTTGTAAAAAAGGGCCGCTACCTGAAACGTGATGGCGCAAGAGCGGGTGATGCAATATATGTGTCAGGGACGCTGGGTGATGCTGCCCTGGCCTTGCAGCACCTGCTTGAGAATGATGAGGCGGAAGATGCCTTGCTCGCACGCCTCAACCGCCCGACGCCACGGGTTGAGTTGGGTCAGTCACTACAAGGTATTGCCAGTGCTGCCATTGACCTGTCAGATGGGTTAATGGCTGATCTCGGCCATATACTCACAGCGAGCGGGGTAGGCGCAAGCATACAACTGCATGATTTACCGCTGTCGAAACAGGTTAAGGCACGAACTATTGATGGCGACTGGAGCTTGCCACTTGCCGGTGGTGATGATTACGAAGTCTGTTTTACTGTCCCCTCGACGTGCCAGGAAGCACTTGAAGAAAGTGCGGCTAAAGCCGGGCTGAATGTGACCCGAGTGGGCATCATTGAGGCGGAGCCGGGTCTGCGCTGTGTGACATCTGCGGGGGAAATACTGACGCCACATGGTCGGGGCTATGAACACTTTAGTTCTGTTCAGGTTGAAGAGGTTGATTCATGAGACATGCACCATTGCCTGCCACAATCTGGCGTGACCCGATAATGTTACTGGCCTGTGGTTTAGGTACGGGGGCGGCCCGGTTCGCACCGGGAACATTCGGGACACTCGTTGCCTTGCCATTGTACTGGTTGATGTCAGGATTGGCGGTTATACCCTATGCGCTCCTGACGGTCGTATTATTCATTATTGGTGTAGGCTTATGCAGTTACACATCTAACAAGTTAGGGGTTCACGACCACCCAGGGATCGTCTGGGATGAGATCGTCGGTTACCTGGTGACCATGTTCCTGGCACCGGTCGGGATAACCTGGATGCTGGTGGGTTTCGCCCTGTTCAGACTGTTTGATATCTGGAAGCCGTGGCCGATTCGCTGGCTCGATGCAAAGGTCGCAGGTGGCTTTGGGATTATGATTGATGACGTGCTTGCCGGTATCTATGCCGCACTGGTGTTACAGCTACTTTATTATTGGCTGCCGTACTGATACCGTTACCCGTGTATAGGAACGTTCTTCGCGGAACACGGTCACATGGATATGACAGTTATGTCCATACGAATAAGGAGAGGTGGTAGTGAAGCATGTAATTGCAGTTCTTTTGACAGGCCTGTTAACAGTTAATCAGCTTGTCCACGCAGATGAAGTGGAAATCGTTAATGTCTATTTGCAGGAATCAGAAAACAGTTGGCGAGCTGAAGTTACGCTGAAACATGCCGATACTGGGTGGGAACACTATGCTGACGCCTGGCGCATCGTCGATGAACAGGACCATCTCATCAAGACTCGCATTCTTTACCATCCGCATGTAAATGAACAACCATTTACCCGCAGTCTGGGTAATATTCAGATCCCGGCAAGTACATCTGTCGTATATATCGAAGCACATGACAAGCTACATGGCTGGAGTAAGCAACGTATTCGTGTCGACCTGTCGCGCTCGAGTGGCGAGCGTTACCACGTACGCAGGAAATAACCTGGATATATTTTGAGACATTTACGAACAGTCGCACTTGCAAGCATGCTCGCCCTGGCCGTAGAGGCCTTTGCGGTCGATTTGCAGGTGCTTGGCTTGTTCCGCGACAAGGCCATTGTAAAGATCGATGGCAAACAGCGCATACTCAAACCCGGTAAGGCATCACCTGAAGGCGTGCTACTAATTTCTTCAAACAGCAATGAAGCGGTTCTCGAGGTCGACGGTAAACGCGACAGTTACAAGCTGGGTAGCCACATTGGCACACAGTTTAAGCGCGACGAGAAACCGGAGGTTTCCATATACCGTAATGAGCGTGGCATGTTCACCGTGGTCGGCAGTATCAATAACTTCCCGGTCAATTTCCTCGTTGATACCGGTGCATCACATATCGCAATGAATCGAAACGAGGCTCGGCGACTTGGGATTGATTACCAACAATATGGGCGGCAAGGTTACGCGAGCACGGCGTCAGGCGTGGTCAAAACCTGGCATGTGAACCTCAACAAGGTCCAGGTAGGCAGTGTGATTATCAACAACGTCAAGGCGCTGGTGAATGAAAGCGACAGCCCGACCCAGGTGTTACTGGGGATGACCTTTCTCGGCCAGCTTGATATGAAGAACGAAGGAACGTCGATGAAGCTTAGGAAGAAATATTGATTGCCTCGACTCATGGGAATGGGTGAGGTACGCATAATGAAGCCGAAGGCTTCTATGCGCGATAGCCCAGGTTTAATGCATGTCTTAGTAGAGCACTATTAAGACAATTATCAATCCTTACTCTTATCCTTCTCAATCAGTGCGTAAGCAGAGTGATTGTGAATCGATTCAAAGTTTTCTGACTCAACCGTGTAGGCAGTAATGCGTTCGTCGGCATTCAATTGCGCTGCGACGTCGCGCACCATGTCTTCAACAAACTTCGGGTTGTTGTAAGCATACTCAGTTACATGCTTTTCATCCGGACGCTTCAACAGGCCGTAGAGTTGGCAAGAGGCCTGTTCTTCAACCATATCAATGATATCTTCAATCCAGATGAAACCCGATGTGCGCACGGCAACCGTGACGTGTGAACGCTGGTTATGGGCACCGTAATCAGATATTTTCTTGGAGCACGGGCAAAGGCTGGTGACGGGAACAACAACCTTGACGGTCAACAGCGGATTACCTTTGTCGATTTCACCGATGAAGGTCACATCGTAATCGAGCAGGCTTTCCACACCTGAGACGGGTGCCTTTTTGTTCATGAAGTAGGGGAAGCTCATCTCGATATGGCCAGACTCGGCATCAAGACGTTCAACCATCTCATGCATGACTTCCTTGAATGATTTTACGGTCAGTTCACGTTCATGCTGGTTGAGGATCTCAACAAAACGTGACATGTGCGTACCCTTGAAGTTGTGCGGCAGGTTCACGTACATATTGAAATTGGCAACAACGTGTTGCTCGCCGCCACTGCGGTCATTGACTACAACGGGATGACGGATGTCCTTGATGCCGACCTTGTCGATAGCGATGTGGCGCGTATCTTCACTGTTTTGAACGTCAGCAATTTCGTTGTCGGGTGTGCACGTAGAAGTCATGTCTGTTAATCCTCGGTATATCTCACACAGGCGCGCTCTGTTTCCCAGAGGGTAATCGCGCTGACCTGCAAGGTGTCAGTGTTCAACTTTTCGCCCAGTCCCTTGTATAGCCAGGCAGCAATGTTTTCAGCAGTCGGGTTCAGCATATCGAAAGGTGCAACCTCGTTGAGGTAGCGATGATCGAGGATATCAGTCAGTTCCTTGACTGCGGCCTTGATCGCCTTGAAGTCGATGCCCATGCCGACAGTATCAAGCTCGGTGGCCAGGACTTCTGCTTCGACTTTCCAGTTGTGGCCATGCATCCGGCTACACGCCCCGGGGTAGTCACGCAGGGTGTGGGCCGACGCGAAATCGGAAACAACTTTTAATGTATAGCGAGCGCCCATCTATAAACCTGACTAAAATGCTAAGGTACTATTTTACGCGTACAGGCCGTGACACGCAATCGTGGTCAGCAAGCCTGTTTTCAACGGCGCGGATTATAGCATCAGAATCGAGTCCGCAGTCACTTAACAATGCGTCGCGGCTGCCATGGTCGATAAACCTGTCAGGTAGCCCGAGTGATAATACCGGGGCGGTGATGCCCTGGGCGGCCAGGGACTCCTGTACGGCACTGCCAGCCCCACCTGCGACGACATTCTCTTCGATGGTGACAATCAGGTCATGACTGGCGGCCAGTTTGGCAATGAGCGCATCATCGATCGGCTTGACGAAGCGCATATTGGCGACGCTGGCATCCAGTGTTGATGCGGCCTGTAGCGCTTCATCCAGGGGGCTACCAAATACAAGCAAGGCCGTTTTCTTGCCTTCACGAAGTATTTCGCCCTTGCCCAGGGGTATAGCGGCCATACCCGGCTCGATAGCTGTGCCATTTCCTGTTCCACGCGGATAACGTACGGCAGCGGGCCCGTTTTGCATAAAGCCGGTGTAGAGCATCTGGCGACATTCATTCTCATTCGTAGGGGTCATGACGACCATGTTTGGAATACAGCGCAGGAAGCTCAGGTCAAATGTCCCTGCATGGGTCGCGCCGTCAGGGCCAACCAGGCCAGCACGGTCGATGGCGAACAGCACGGGCAGGTTTTGCAGGGCCACATCATGGATGAGCTGGTCATAGGCTCGCTGCAGGAAGGTCGAGTAGATGGCGACAACGGGTTTGACGTCATCACAGGCCAGTCCTGCCGCCAGCGTGACACTGTGCTGTTCAGCGATACCGACATCAAAATAACGATCCGGAAATTGTTCAGCAAATTCGACCATCCCGGAGCCTTCGCGCATGGCCGGGGTAATCGCAGCAAGACGTTCGTCCTCAGCAGCCATATCGCACAGCCATTGACCAAATACCTGGGTATAACTGGGTGAGCTACCGGGTTTGGCCAGCGCCTCGCCACTTTCCGGGTCAAACTTTGAAACACCATGGAAACCACAAGGGTTATCCTCTGCCGGTGCATACCCCTTACCTTTTTGGGTGACGATATGCAGGAACTGTGGGCCTTGCAGCTTATGCAGGTTGCGCAGTGTCTTGATGAGCGTTGGCAGGTCGTGGCCGTCTATTGGCCCAATATAGTTAAAGCCAAGTTCTTCAAACAAGGTGCCCGGGATCACCATGCCTTTGACGTGTTCTTCAGCCCGTCGGGCAAATTCCCATACCGGCGGTACTGTGCCAAGTACCTTTTTACTGCCTTCGCGCATGCCTGAATATAATTTACTCGACAATACACGGGCCAGGTAATTTGACAGGCCACCCACATTCGGTGAAATCGACATGTCATTGTCGTTAAGAATAACCAGCAGGTTGGCATCCAGGTCACCGGCATGATTGAGTGCTTCAAAGGCCATGCCTGCGGTCATTGCGCCGTCGCCAATAACCGCGCATGCGCGACGGTCCGTACCGGTTTGACTGGCTGCCAGCGCCATGCCGAGTGCGGCGCTGATTGAAGTACTTGAGTGGCCGACACCAAAACTGTCGAATTCGCTTTCAGTGCGCTTGGGGAAGCCGGAAAGTCCACCTTGTTGGCGAATGGTATCCATCGCCTCGCGCCTGCCGGTGAGTATCTTGTGAATGTAACTTTGGTGCCCGACATCCCAGACAATTCGGTCATCGGGGGTATTAAAGACGTAGTGCAGGGCAATGCTGAGCTCAACCGTACCGAGGTTGGCAGCGAGATGGCCACCGGTACGGCTCACACTGTCGATGAGAAATGCACGGACTTCGGCTGCAAGATCAGTAAGTTGCCCTTCAGTAAGGGTCCGCAAATCGTCCGGGCAATCTATGTCACCGAGTAGCGGGTAATGTTCGTTCGCAGCCATATGTGGTTCATCAGCTCAAAGTGGCCGGCAATGATCGGACTTTGACCGCAAACTTTCAAGGCCAGAGACGATAATTGGGCAATAAAACTGCCGGTTTGGGGTATTTTTAGCCGGATTTAATGGCTGCGCTCGATGATATAGCTGGATAACCAGCGTAATGGGTCGGCTTTTTCATCAAGAATGTCGAGCGCCTGCAGGGCATCCTGGTGTAGATCGAGTGCCCATTTCTTTGCTTCAGCCATGCCGAGCAGGGCAGGATAGGTGGATTTATTACGCGCAATATCGGCGCCCTGGGGCTTACCCAGTGTTTCAGTATCACCTTCTACATCGAGAATATCGTCACGTATCTGGAATGACAGACCAATACATTTCGCGTATTTATCCAGTGCCTTGTGGATTGTGTCAGGGCATTTTCCAGACAATGCAGCCATTTCGACACTGACGCGAATAAGCGCACCGGTTTTATGAATGTGCATATTTTCAAGTTCAGCCAATGACAGTGTCTTTCCTTCACTGGCGAGATCGATGGCCTGGCCACCGGCCATGCCTCGGGAACCAATGGCCCGTGCCAGGCACTCGACCATATGCAGGCGTTTTGTCGAATCGGCCTTCATGCTGGTGTCATGGGCAAGAATATAGAATGCCAGTGAATGCAGGGCGTCCCCGGCAAGTACTGCGACGGCCTCGTTAAACGCCTTGTGGCAGGTTGGCTTACCCCGACGCAGGTCATCATCATCCATTGCCGGAAGGTCATCGTGGATGAGTGAATAGGCGTGGATAATTTCGACGGCACAGGCAGGTCCATCCAGCAGATCAGGGGATAGACCGAGCGCTTGTCCAGTTAGATAGACAAGCACCGCACGTACGCGTTTGCCACCGTTGAGGACGCTGTAACGCATTGCCGAGTGCAACTCTTCGGGGAGCGTCTGGTCACTTGGAAGCCAGTGTTCAAGTGCCTGCTCAACGCGTTGCTGGCATTCCTTGATACGGTCTTTCAGAAGCTGGTTATCAGTCGCCGTCGTCAAAGGTTTCTGGCTCCGCATCGGCATCCTGGTCGAGCAGGATCTGAACCTTTTGTTCGGCATCGGCAAGTGATTGTCGGCAGGCGCGTGTCAGGGCAATACCGCGTTCAAAGTCTTGCAGGGCGTCTTCGAGTTTGGTTTCACCTTGTTCCATGCGTTCGACAAGGGACTCGAGTTCGGCCAGGGCCGTCTCGAAATCAGCAGGTTCAGTTTGTTTGGTTTGTTTTTTTGGCACGATTGATATCTTTTATTTTTACCCTAAAGAGCATATTCTAAGTCATTCGCGCGTACGTTACAGCAGCGCGGCCATCAGCGTCAAACCCTTGAAGGGCTTTGCTTGCCCTAAGGGTGTGCTTGACAGTTTTTGGGCGATGGTTTAGGTTTAGACTCAGTCTAATTATGGTCGTAACAGACCGACGACGACACTAAGTAATAAAACATTTTTGGAGGAAATCCGTATGGATCTTAAAGGCAGCAAAACCGAACAAAATCTGAAAGACGCATTTGCCGGCGAATCACAGGCAAACCGCCGTTACCTTTACTTCGCAGCCAAGGCTGACGTTGAAGGCTACAACGATGTTGCCACGGTTTTCCGTTCAACAGCTGAAGGTGAAACTGGCCATGCCCACGGTCATCTTGAATACCTTGAAGCCGTCGGCGATCCAGCAACCGGCTTACCAATTGGCGGTACCTCAGACAACCTGAAGGCATCAATTGCAGGTGAAACACACGAGTACACAGACATGTACCCGGGTATGGCCAAGTCAGCACGTGAAGAAGGCTTTGACGAAATTGCAGACTGGTTTGAAACACTGGCCAAGGCAGAGCGTTCACACGCAAACCGTTTCCAGAAGGCCCTGGATACACTCGACGCCTAAGATACCGTCGGTTGTATAGTTGTTTGTCAGGGCCGGCTTATGCCGGCCTTGGCGTCTGTAATGCGAGATATTGATTCAAGGAAGTCACACTATGAGTACTCCGGTTCGTGAAGGCAGTCTTGAAGCACCTACCCGTCACCCGCTTGACTGGAAGAGCGAAGCCTTCTGGGATGAAGATGATTTATTTAATGAACTCGAGCGAATCTACGATATTTGTCATGGATGCCGCCGTTGTGTAAGCCTGTGTAACAGCTTCCCGACCTTGTTTGACCTCGTTGATGAGTCTGACACGATGGAAGTCGACGGAGTCGACAAACAGGACTACTGGCAGGTTGTGGATCATTGTTACCTCTGCGACCTGTGTTACCTGACGAAGTGCCCGTATGTGCCGCCACACGAGTGGAACCTCGATTTTCCGCATACAATGTTACGCGCCAAGGCGCAGAAGTTCCGTAAGCAGGGTGCAAGTACGCGTGACAAGATTTTATCAGCAACCGACAGCGTCGGTTCACTTGCAGGCATCCCGATTATTTCGGGTATTGTGAATACCGTTAATCAGAACGGTGCAATGCGCAAGCTACTGCAAAGCACACTCGGCGTGCATGCGGATGCGGTAGTACCGACCTATCATTCAAAAAGCCTGCGTAAACGTGCCACCGATAATGGCCTGGATGTTACGGCCTATGAAGGCACAGAACATACGCGTGGCCGGGTTGCATTGTTTGCGACCTGTTATGGAAATCACAATGCACCTGAGCTGGGTGAAGACCTGCTGGCAGTGTTTGCACATAACAAAATCCCCGTGACCCTTGTCGACAAGGAACAATGTTGTGGTATGCCCAAACTCGAACTGGGTGACCTGGATGCAGTGGAGCGCGCTAAAGACATCAATATTCCAGAACTGGTAAAGATGATTGATGCCGGTTGGGATATCGTCGCACCGATACCGTCATGTGTACTCATGTTTAAGCAGGAATTGCCACTTATGTTCCCGGACGATGCTGATGTGCAGAAGGTCAAAGCGGCGATCTATGATCCCTTTGAATACCTGATGCTCCGTCAAAAAGACGGTCTGCTGAAAACTGATTTTGCAACCGGGCTCGGCAAGGTCAGCTACCATGTTGCGTGTCACCAGCGCGTGCAGAAGATCGGTATGAAGACACGTGATGTGCTGCAGCTTATCCCTGCGACCGAAGTCGAGGCGATTGAGCGTTGCTCGGGTCATGACGGCACCTACGCGGTGAAAAATGAATTCCACGATATCTCGATGAAGATCGCAAGACCTGTTGTTAATAAAGTAAAAAATGCCCAGCCGGATCATTATTCAAGTGATTGCCCGATGGCGGGTGAACAAATTGCCAATGGCCTTGATGATGGTTCGAAACCGGAACACCCCCTGAGCCTGTTGCGTAAGGCTTACGGCATATAACCTAAAGTGAAAAGATGATGAGCAAACTATCACGTGAAAATTTGATGAGTCTTGAAACGTATGCAGCTGAACGTGCTGATTTTCGTGTCAGGGTCATGTCACATAAGAAGAACCGTCAGTTACTCCTTGGTGATCATTGTACGCTGTACTTTGAAGATACATTGACCATCCAGTACCAGGTACAGGAGATGCTGCGCATTGAGCGTATTTTTGAGGCAGAAGGGATTGATGAAGAGCTAGATGCCTATAACCCATTGATCCCGGATGGTTGCAACTGGAAGGCAACATTTATGATTGAATATGTCGATGTGGCTGAGCGTCAGGCGGCACTGGAAAAGATGGTCGGGATTGAAGACAAGGTCTGGATGCAAGTCGCTGATTTTGATCGCGTATTCGCGATAGCCGATGAAGACCTTGAGCGTAGTGATGACACCAAAACCTCGGCAGTTCATTTCATGCGTTTTGAGCTGACGCCAGAAATGGCCAGTGCCGTGAAGGGTGGCGCCTCGATATCGGCCGGCATTGATCATCCTGCGTACACGACAAGTGTTGAGCCACTATTAGCGCCGACCCGGGATAGTCTTGCAGCCGACCTGGCGTGAACCAGCCTGAAAGGGGACTTTGACCTTCGCGCCGGGCACGGTACACTGTCGGGGTTATGAGAACGTCTACGTCACTGTACTGCTGTTTGTGCCTGTCCGGCATTATTTTCACCTCTCCGTGTTACTCGCAACAGGATCCCTACGATGATGAACCGGACTTAGGTGGTTATATCGAGGGGCCAAAATGGCAAGAAGGTAATGTTGTCTTGCCGCCCTATCCCCAGGCCGGCAATCTCCTGAAAGTGGATATTGACACTGCAGGGCAGCCATTTAATTTCTACCTGGATTCGAAAAGTATCGAAACTACACCTACAGGTGTGGTGCGTTATACGATGGTTATTGAGTCGAATAGTGGCGCGAAAAATGTCTTGTATGAAGGTATGCGCTGCCGTACAGGTGAATACCGCACTTATGCCTATGGTACAAGCAACAACAGTTTTTCAGAAGCACGTGTCTCTAAATGGGCTGATATCCTGGATACGGGGGCAATGGTCCATCGAGATGGTCTTTTCAAACATTACATGTGCAGCGACATACAGCTTGCCTTTCCCGTGTCGACAATATTGCAACGAGTACGTTACCCGGAAGATTTCCAACTCGGTGGCGACAGGGATTTTTAGTTTTTTGAGAACAAGAAAAAGAGCCAGTGCATGAGCAATAGCTATGATGCCGCCTCGATCGAGGTATTAAGTGGACTTGACCCGGTTCGTAAACGCCCGGGAATGTATACCGACACCACCCGTCCGAATCATCTCGCCCAGGAAGTCATTGATAACAGTGTCGACGAGGCGCTAGCCGGTCATGCCTCGAAGATCGAGGTCACCCTTTATAAGGATGGATCGCTCGAAGTCAAAGACGATGGCCGTGGTATGCCCGTTGATAAACATCCGAAAGAGAAGGTTCCAGGTGTCGAGGTCATCCTGACCCGCCTGCATGCCGGCGGTAAATTCTCGAACAGTAATTACCAGTTTTCCGGCGGTCTGCATGGTGTTGGCGTATCGGTAGTGAATGCCCTGTCAAAGCACCTCGAGATCTGGATACGCCGTGGAGGCAAGGAATACAACATTGCCTTCAAGAACGGTAAGACGGCCTCGAAGCTTGAGACCGTCGGTAAGGTAGGCCAGCGCAATACCGGTACGACACTGCGTTTCTGGCCGGATGCAAAGTATTTTGATTCGGTTAACTATTCACTACCTCGTCTTATGCATGTGTTGCGTGCCAAGGCCGTGCTCTGTCCCGGTTTGGAAGTGGTTTTTAAAGACGAGAAAGCCAAGGATTCGGTTACCTGGTGTTACCAGGATGGCCTGAAAGATTACCTGCAAGAATCTTTTGGCAAACACCCGGTTGAACCGGAAGAGCCGTTTATGGGCTCGATGCAGGGTGAACAAGAGGCCGTCGACTGGGCTGTGTCCTGGTTGCCGGAAGGTGGTGAACTGGTTGCAGAAAGTTACGTTAACCTGATCCCGACCGTGCAGGGGGGAACGCATGTCAATGGTTTACGTACCGGTCTGACCGAGGCCATTCGTGAATTTTGTGAGTTCCGCAAATTGTTACCGCGTGGCGTGAAGCTCACACCCGAAGATGTCTGGGACCGCTGTAGTTACATTCTTTCCCTGAAACACCACGACCCGCAGTTCTCAGGCCAGACCAAAGAACGTCTGTCTTCGCGTGAGTGTGCAGCATTTGTCTCGGGCGTAGTGAAAGATGCCCTGAGTATGTGGCTTAACCAGCATCCCGAGGCCGGTGAACGCATTGCAATGCTGGCTGTTACGAATGCCCAGAGCCGCCTTGCTGCAGGTAAAAAGGTTGTGCGAAAAAAGGTCACAACCGGGCCAGCCTTACCGGGCAAACTGGCTGACTGCAGTGTGCAGGACCTGAGTCGTAGTGAATTGTTCCTGGTGGAAGGGGACTCAGCGGGTGGCTCTGCAAAACAGGCCCGTGACCGTGAATTCCAGGCCATCATGCCGCTGCGTGGCAAGATCCTGAATACCTGGGATGTCGCCTCGACACAGGTGTTGGCCTCACAGGAAGTCCATGACATCAGTGTTGCCATCGGGGTTGAGCCCGGTTCGGATAATCTCTCTGGCCTGCGCTATGGGCGTATCTGTATCCTCGCCGATGCAGATTCCGATGGGCTGCATATCGCGACCCTGTTGTGTGCGCTTTTCTTACGGCATTTCCGCCCGCTCGTGGAAGGCGGACACATCTATGTGGCGATGCCGCCCTTGTACCGTGTCGATGTTGGCAAGAGTGTCTACTATGCACTCGACGATGCCGAGCTACAGGGTATCCAGGATCGCATCAAGGCAGAAAAGAAACGCGGCAAGGTCAACGTTCAGCGTTTTAAAGGCCTTGGCGAAATGAACCCAATGCAGTTGCGGGAGACCTCGATCGCACCGGATACACGTCGCCTGGTAAGGCTGACCATTGATCCGAAAGACAAGGCCAGCCAGATGATGGATATGTTGTTGTCGAAAAAACGTGCGGGCGATCGCAAAAAGTGGCTGGAAACAAAGGGCGATCTCGCCAAGGTAAATTAGTAACAGGATTCGATTCTCCGTATGGCTGGCAAACGCAAAACACCCAAAAAGAAAAAGTCTGAAAGTATCGAGGCGCCGAGTGCCGAGCTTGATTTTGAAGGCATAGAAGAATTACCGCTTCGTGACTTTACCGAGAGTGCCTACCTGGATTACTCGATGTACGTCATTCTTGATCGTGCATTACCACACATTGGTGACGGTCTAAAACCTGTTCAACGCCGCATTACCTATGCCATGTCAGAGCTTGGTTTATCAGCGACATCAAAGTACAAGAAATCTGCACGTACCGTGGGTGATGTGTTGGGTAAATTCCATCCCCATGGTGATAGTGCCTGTTATGAGGCCATGGTACTCATGGCGCAACCCTTTTCATACCGTTACCCGATCATAGATGGTCAGGGTAACTGGGGCTCGCAGGATGATCCGAAATCATTTGCCGCCATGCGCTACACCGAGTCAAAACTCACGCCGTATGCACAAGCACTGTTAAGTGAGCTTGACCAGGGAACGGTGGATTGGGTACCGAATTTCGACGGTACTATGCGTGAGCCCTCATTGTTGCCGGCACGTGTGCCAAATATCCTGCTCAATGGCACGACCGGCATTGCCGTCGGCATGGCTACGGATATTCCCCCGCATAATCTGCGAGAGGTGGTATCGGCCTGTGTTCACCTGCTCGATAACAGCCGCGCCAGTGTGGAAGACCTCTGCAAGCATGTAAAAGGGCCTGACTACCCGACCGAGGCCGAGATCATTTCGACTAAAGCGGAAATTCGGGAGGTCTACGAAACCGGGCATGGCAGTATTCGCATGCGTGCGCGTTACGAAATGGAGAGTGGTGAAATTATCCTCACTGCCCTGCCGCACCAGGTTTCAGGCGGTAAGATCCTTGAGCAGATTGCTGGCCAGATGACGGCCAAGAAATTACCCATGGTTGAAGATCTACGCGATGAATCAGACCATGAAAACCCGACACGGCTTGTCATCGTGCCACGTTCAAACCGCGTTAATGTTGAAGAACTTATGGCGCACCTGTTTGCGACGACGGATCTTGAGCGTACCTACCGCGTTAACATGAACATGATTGGCATAGACGGTCGTCCACGAGTCCGGAATATTAAAGAAATCCTGTCCGAGTGGTTAAAGTACCGCATTGCCACGGTGACACGCCGGCTTGAAAACCGTCTTGAAAAAGTCCTCGACCGATTACACGTTTTGGATGGCTTGCTGGTAGCGTACCTGAATATCGACGAAGTCATCCGTATTATTCGCACCGAAGATGAACCCAAGCCTGTGCTCATGAAGCGCTTCAAACTGTCAGACCGGCAGGCCGAGGCGATCCTTGAGTTGAAACTGCGACATCTCGCCAAGCTTGAAGAGATGAAGATACGCGGTGAGCAGAAGGAACTCGCAAAAGAAAAGGACTATCTTGAGAAGACATTGGGTTCAAAGGCGCGCCTCAAGACACTCATCAAGAAAGAGCTTAAAGAAGATGTCGAGAAATACGGAGACGATCGACGTTCACCGATTGTTGAACGTGCTGCCGCCCAGGCAATGGATGAAAGTGTACTGGTCAGTGCCGAGCCGGTGACAGTTGTGCTGTCGAAGAAGGGCTGGATCCGTGCGGCCAAGGGTCACGAAGTGGATCCACAGGGGCTCAATTTCAAGGCCGGTGATACCTTCCGTGATGCTTGCTGCGGGCGCAGTAATGAACAGAGTGTTTTTATTGATTCAACAGGGCGTGTCTATACTGTCACGACACATACTCTACCTTCTGCACGAGGTCTCGGTGAGCCCTTGTCAGGTCGTGTCAACCCGCCGGATGGTGCAACCTTTGAAGGTGTCATGATTGGCAAGCCAGACGACAAGTTCCTGGTCGCCAGTACATCCGGTTATGGCTTTATTACCCGCCTCGGTGACCTGTATGCCAAGAACAAGGCGGGCAAGAGCATGCTCAATACGGGCAAGTTCGCCAAGACACTTGGCATCTCACGTGTGACCGATATGGCAGAAGACTGGGTGGCCATTGTCAGCAGTGAAGGGCACTTGTTGGTTATTGATGCGGCTGAGCTTCCGGAGATGGCGCGAGGCAAGGGCATCAAGATGCTCAATATCCCATCGAAGAAACTCAAGGAAGGTGAAGAGTTTGCCTCTGCGATAGCGGTGATAACAGGGAATCAAAAACTGCGTATCCAGGCCGGTAAAAAACACGTCACCCTGAGCCAGGCAGATATGGAGCACTACATGGCGGAACGCGGTAAACGTGGACGTAAATTGCCCCGGGGTTTCCAGAAGGTAGATTCAATCAGCGCAGTTGAAAAATAGCTACCCAATATGCACTAAATAGTGTGGGCATCATTTGTTCCAAGGGTCACCTATGAGTGCTTATATATTGATTTCTTCAGAAAAATCGCTTGTAGGACGATAACTATTTAGTATGATTTTTATTATATTTTAATCGTTATCGCTTAATTGATATTCCGCTGGTAGCAGATAGTAGCGATTACCAAAAGCCTGTTCCCCCCACGGTTTTTCTGGTGATAGACAAGTATAATTAGTAAGTGTATAGGATATCGTTAATGCAGGTGGGTGAGATATATAAATCCGGGTTTGTATATACCATCGTGATAGCAGTGCTATATGTATTGCTAGGTCTGCTGGGGCAGACGATGTCTATTCCGCCTGGTAATGTAACACCTATTTGGCCGCCATCCGGTTTCGCGCTAGCGATGGTTCTGTTGTTTGGCAGGAAGGCTTGGCCTGGTATCTTTCTTGGTGCATTTCTTGTAAATACTCAGGCCTTCTTTGACGCTGAGTCAATTAATATCATTGTTAAGGCATTTATAACGGGATTACTGATTGCAGCAGGATCATTGCTGCAGCCAATCTTTGGCGGCTTACTATTGCGGAAATTCTGTTGCACTCATTCCTTTCTTGATTCGCACAATGGTTTTTTACGCTTTTGCATGATTGCACCCGTTATGTGTGTTGTAAGTAGCAGTATCGGTTCTACTTCACTGCTTCTCATGGGTGCAGTTACCTACGATGCTTACGCCACAGTGTGGGGGACATGGTGGTTGGGCGATACGATTGGTGTCATTTTCTTTGCGACGTTAATCATGGTGATGAGGGAAGCTAAAGAACAATCCTGGCACCGTTATGATGTACTGATATTTTATATATTGCTTGCGCTCGTCACCATGTTCAGTTTCGGTCAATTCTTTTCAGATGAAAGCATCCGTTACCCATTGGCCTTCTTACCAATTCCAGTACTGCTGGTTTTTGCCTTACGCCATGGTATTCACCATACGATATTGGCAAATTGTGTTATTGCTGTGATATCGGTGGTCTTGACCTACCAGGGGCGGGGGCCATTTGTAGTTGGAGATATAAATGTATCGCTTATTTTTCTGCAGGTTTATGTAGGAATGGCGATGATTACATCGATGACGCTAGCCATTCTTATAAAGCAGCAAAAACAAACAGAAAAAGAACTGCTTAAGGAAAATGAAGCCCGTGCAAGAACTGAGCAGCAGCTTATTGAGTTGAAAGACAATCTTGAAGATAAGGTGTTACTGAGAACAATTGAACTTGAGAAAAAGACGCAATTACTAACAGAGCAAAGTCAGCATATCTGCTTGCTGATGGATTCGACTGAAGAAGCGATTTATGGTGCTAATCTTGATGGTATTTGCACATTCGTGAACCCAGCATGCGTGAAAATGCTTGGCTATTCAAACCAGGATGAACTGGTTGGGCATAGTATCCATGAAATGATCCACCATACTCATGCTGATGGTAGCGCCTATCCAAAAGAAACGTGTCTTGTCCGGCTCGCGACGCTGGAACGACAAAGTGGCCACAGTGATGAAGAGGTGCATTGGCGAAAGGACGGTACGAATCTTCCTGTCGAGTGGTGGTCTCACCCGATCATCCAGGACGATACAATAATTGGTTCAGTCGTGACATTTATTGATATTACTGAGCGGAAAAAAGCTGAGCGAGACTTGCTGGAAGCGCACAATAGTCTCGAGAAACGTGTTCAGGAACGTACCGAGGAGCTTGAGAAAGCCAGTAATGCGAAAACCGAGTTCTTGTCCCGTATGAGTCATGAACTGAGGACTCCCTTGAATGCAATAAGCGGGTTTGGGCAACTGCTGGAAATTCAACTGTCCGGGAACGAGGAGCATAAGCAGTATATTAACGAGGTACTACATGCCAGCGAACACTTGCTTGAACTCATTAATGAAACGTTGGATTTGTCCAGGATAGAATCGGGGAAGATGGAACTCAATATAGAGGATGTATACCTCAGTAAAGTTCTGGATGAATGCGTAGCATTGTTACAACCGTTGATTGATGAACATGAACTGACCTTTACCAGGGAGGATAGCGGTGCAGGAGATTACATTCTTCGCGTAGACAAAATGCGAGCCAAGCAGGTGGTTATTAATATTTTATCCAATGCGATCAAGTACAATTGCAAAGAGGGAACAATAACCCTTCGGGTAACCGCCGGAGATAAGGGGCGCGCGAGAATAAGTATTATCGACACAGGGCCCGGGATTGATGAAAGTATGCAGGAGCGTATTTTTGAACCGTTTGATCGACTGGGTAGTTCTGAATCTATCGAAGGAACAGGGGTCGGGTTAGCGATTACCAAGAGCCTGGTTGAAATTATGGGAGGCAATATTGGACTAACAAGTGAAGTGGGTAGTGGCAGTACATTCTGGGTAGAGTTTAAGGGAGTCGTTAAAGATTCACCTGAAGGAACGCTATGAAAGTAGGAATAATTGACCATGTGTTTTTTAAAGTTTCATATGGATTCCTGCTTTCACAGGAATGACGACTGTCTGCTTCCGGCCAACAGCTGCCGTTTAATTAAGTTTTACCGTATTAGATTCTTTGCTAGGAACTAGAAACAGCGCCAGTATAAGCAATAATAACGTTACCTCAATGATAATTACTGGTGCCGAGAATATATCAATATCCAGCCCCCATAGTTCATTTAGTAGAATTACATTCCTTATTCCAAATAATGTTCCTATCCAGAAAACAATACTGAACCATCCAGAGACACCAAAGTCATGCAATCTTCTTACGATGAATGGAGTTAGTATAGCTAAATGAAAGAAGCTCATGCCGCTTTTAATGGATAAATACATAATGCCAGATATGTCTTCAGGAAGAGTATTCACTATGACAAGATATGGCAATAGTAGAGCAGATACCGTGACAGCAAGGAAAGAGTAGAAGAAACCCTTTCTTCCTAACCGGCCTTCGAAGGTAAAGATTTTACGTAGCATTAAGTCCATTTTTTAATTTTACGATGACAGTACTCTTATCAAGAGCAATTACTTTTGATTGCCGCTGGCCGCTTCCGGCCATGAGCGGTCACTCGAATTTTAACTCTGCCCCTAAACATCCTCATTTAAGTGAACCAATAGCCCTTATAACAGCTATCCACCTGTCTAGCCTTTTTATTAAACTCAAACCGATAAGAAGCTGAAAAAAATAACCAAAGAGTTCGACATAACTATAATATGGTATACCTTTATCTGAATAGCTTATTTGCCATAGATATGTACCAAAACTTGTTAAGTCTATAAATGAAGTTACAATAAAATACACGCCTAAAACGGTAAATAATGCCTTCTCAATTCTAATGGGGTCTATTTCATTAGATGAACCTTCTAGCGAAGATGAGTTACCTAATGCTGAGTCAGCTAACTTCCAAAGCGACTTGAATGTAATATAAACGAGCACTGCTGTAACGACAGATATAAACGCCAGCGCAAATGCAAATGCAGCTCCTTCGTATTTATTACCAAGTGATGAATATACAATGCTGAAAATAGAAGGGTATGCAAAAACAACTTGGGACAAAAAATAGATAGCGATTAATTTTATCGCTATCGCAGTTGTATGCTTGGTGTTCATTTTAAGTCCTTATATCAATCAATTCGCCATTAATTTGACTGCTAACCAGAATAAATAAGCGAACCTTTTTCCTTTTGGCCGGTTACGGCCAGAATCGGTCGCTCACGATTGGTTTGTATTCAATCCCACCGCGGCTTCTTTTCTACATGTTTTAAGCGACATGGAAAAATATATTAAGACCCCTGGCACCATGTAAACTGTAACCCCATAGTAAGCTATTAATAAAAAAGATCCTTTCTCGATAAATATACTAGCAATAGCCCAGGCTACTAATATCAAATTGCATGTAACAAATCGTTTTTGTACATAGCGCGAGCCCTTAAGCACATCAACGAATGACTTTATCCCGATTGGATGATCCGGCTCTAGATGTGAAAGTTTAAGAAACTTCCCACTTATTTTTTCTGTGTAAAAAGTAAATATGTAGTATCCAGCAAAGAAGAAAATTCCACCATAAATACCAGTTAAAGTTTTTAGAAGAACAGCCCCACTTTCACCTACAAACACATCCGTAATAGAAAAGACTATTTCTAGAGGAAGAAATAGTAACCCTCCAATCAAGCCCGGAATAAACATAACACCAACAAACCATATCCATGAAGCGCTAAACCACTTTAAAAAAAGCATACTCTTCCCTAAATTATTCTGTTATTTATTATCACTAGGCACTTCTCTTATGGTATATCGCCAAGGGAAATTGCCAGTTCATTATGATTCCTGTTATGGGTTGGTATAGTCCGCTTCCGGCCATTTGCGGTCATTTACCTTATTTCACACTTAGTCACTTCATCCAAAAGTAATTCATGAGTCCTCATAAAGATATATTTATCGCTTTCAATAAAATTTGGAAACTTGCTGTAATAATTACTGATAGATAAATAATATTCAGAAACTCGATTCAGGTTACATCCATAGCCGCTTCTTTCACAAGCTACCTTATCTACTGATAGATCAAGTGCATATTCACGCGCACCTACAACCGAAATATTAAGTGCTTTTATCTCGCTTGAAGATGGTTTCTGAACTAGAATATTCGCTGTGTTTTTTAGTGTCTCAATTCGTTTCTCAACTTTATATTGACTTAAGCACTTAGAGTCTGCGTACAGGGCTGGGTACACCATTAGTAATATCAAAAATACTAATAAATTTCTCATTGGGCTACCTTAAAAGAAAATTATCCAGCAAGTAGTTTTCACAACCTTGTCTCACATATTTACTTCATTCTATATGACTGCTTTCGGCCTATTCTGTTGAAAAACTCATGGAACTATAGCATTGATTGTTGATCTGATCTTGTAGGCACAGTTCAGGAGACAGTTCGATGATGGGCGAGCTTCCGGC
>Ga0316207_10001838_pt1 | contig 24142 bp, 17 predicted proteins | sample 6weekpyrite_MG_FD_204943 | JGI IMG/M metagenome (GOLD analysis project Ga0316207, IMG submission 204943) | Microbial mat bacterial communities from mineral coupon in-situ incubated in ocean water Damariscotta River, Maine, United States -... | ecosystem: Environmental > Aquatic > Marine >... | reverse complement strand
CTGAAATAGGTGCTGAAGGCACGGACTACGTGTGTTGCCAGACCGGGTTCGAGATTTTTGATAATTTTTTTCAGTCGCTTGCGCTTATTCGCATCGTCCTTTTTGCGCAGGCTCACATAGCCTTTGCGCAGGGTTTCAACGGTCTTGTAGACACGTTCACCGGCCTGTGAGTGTAAAACATTGCCTAGCAGGCGACCGAGCAGTTTAACTCGGCTACGCAGCTGTTTATCGCTGATCTGAGTACTCATTGGTTGGAAAAACCCTGTATTTCAATATATTGGAGAAATTCTATCCGGTTTAGCTAGCGGGCATTTTTGCCCAATAGCGCCAAGGACGCGCATTATACCTGTTTATGTGGCTTTTCGCAGGTTTAGGCGCGCTGTTGGACTACCTTTATATAGAGTTCGAGGTAATGACGGGCACTTTGCTGCCAGCCAAAATCACGTTTCATGCCGCGTTTAGCAAGCGCTTGCCATTGCGTGGGTTTTTGGTAGCGCGCCAACGCGCGTTGCATGGCATCGACAAAATCTGCCTGGCGGGTGTGATTGAAGCAAAACCCGGTGCCCCGGGCGCCTTGGCTAGCGTCGGTCACCGTGTCGGCCAGGCCACCTGTGCGGCGGACGATAGGGACGGTGCCATACCGCAGGCTATAGAGCTGGTTGAGTCCGCAGGGTTCATAGCGAGATAACATGCAGAACATGTCGGCGCCCGCTTCGAGTTGATGGGCAAATGCTTCGTTATAGCCAATCGTGACGGACAGTTTGCCCGGAAAACGGGTTTGCAGTGCCTGCAAGGTGCGTTCGTGGGCATGTTCACCGCTGCCGAGAACCACGCATTGAAGATTAAGTTTGAGCAGTTGTGGCAGGGATTCGAGTAGTACATCGACACCTTTTTGCCAAACCAGTCGACCAATAAAGGCCAATATGGGTATATCGGCATCAACCGGCAGGCCAGCTTTTTCCTGCAGCGCCGCTTTGTTGATGCGTTTTTTCTCAAAATGCTCAATATCATAGTTAGCTGCCAGTGTTGGATCGGTTGCCGGATCCCAGTCATCGTAGTCAACGCCGTTAATGATGCCATTAAGCTGCTCGCTGCGGTGACGCAATAAACCATCCAGGCCAAAACCGAATTCTGGCCCTTGAATTTCATGGGCATAGGTTGGGCTGACGGTGGTTAGCCAGTCGGCATAGGCGAGTCCACCCTTAATAAAGGCCATATTGCCGTGATACTCGAGGCCATGCATATGCCACAATTCTGTTGGCAGGCCGAGATTAAAAAAGGTTTCTGCGGAATAAACACCTTGATAAGCAAGGTTGTGAATGGTGAACAGCGTCGCCGGACGTTGCGTATGCAAAGACAGCAACGCGGGAACCAGTCCGGTTTGCCAGTCGTGGCAGTGGACAATATCCGGTTGCCAGTTTAAACCAAGCTGGTTAAGGGCAATGGCAACGGCAGCACGGCTAAATACAGCAAACCTTGCTGCATTATCAGGCCAATCCAGTCCTGCTGCGTCGGCATAGGGACCGCCATCACGATCAAAACAATTTGGTGCATCGACAAGCCAGAGGGTGATATTGGTATCGGGAAACTGTGTTTCCAGCAAGCGGACCTGGCCATGGTGACCGGTGTGCTCGATATCCGCGATGTGTTTGAGATCATCACATTGCGCGAGCACATGGCGATAGCCGGGTAACAGAATATGCTGATTAACGGCGGCTTGTTGCCTCACGGCTTTAAGTGTCGCCAGCGCCTGCGGCAAGCTACCTGCAACATCTGCCAGTCCGCCGGTCTTGATAAGGGGGTGAGCTTCACTCGTTACGAACAAACTTTGTAGGGTTTTTGCTAATTTCATTGTTTTTATACTTATTTGTCAGTATTTTCATATAGTCGCTGAGGACTTTCAGGTTTATACTCAATAGCTCACTAGATTGCTATGGCTTTTACCATTAAAGTCATCTTCAGTCAGTATAACAATAATATAAGCATTTATTGATGTGTTAACCGTGAGGCTACGGTTTGACGCAGTCATATCGGTTTGAAGCAGTTCACATAGAAGTTGAATTAACGAAAGTATTTTTGCCATTGGTTGTTTGACGAGCGGTGGGGAAGATACTTATTCAAATCAACCGGTAAGGAATACCGGACATGGAGGGTGTTATGAATAAGCTTGAGCAATTAAAAAAACTGACCACAGTGGTTGCTGATACCGGTGACTTCGATTCCATTAAGCAGTATTTACCTACGGACGCAACAACCAATCCGTCACTGGTGTATGCCGCTTCGCAGTTACCTCAATACCAACATCTTGTTGATGAAGCGGTTGAATATGGTATTGCCAATGCAACATCGAATGCAGCCAAAACAGCCTTAATCCTGGATCGCCTTGCGGTGGTCTTTGGCCGTGAGATTTTAGCCATTGTGCCGGGCCGTGTTTCCACTGAAGTGGACGCAAGATTGTCTTTTGATAAGGAAGGCAGTGTGCGTAAGGCCAATGAATTAATTGATATGTATGCGGGTTTTGGTATCGATAAAAAACGTATTCTCATTAAACTGGCGGCAACATGGGAAGGCATACGCGCAGCAGAAGAATTAGAAAAACAGGGTATCCATTGTAACCTCACCTTGTTATTTAGCTCAGCCCAGGCGATAGCGTGTGCCGAAGCAGGCGTGAGACTGATTTCGCCGTTTGTTGGCCGCATCATGGATTGGTATAAGGCAAGTGAAGGCGTTGATGGTTACGCGGCTGCCGATGACCCGGGTGTAAAATCCGTAACGGGGATTTACAACTATTATAAAAAGCACGGTTATGACACACAGGTAATGGGGGCGAGTTTCCGTAATCACGATGAAATTCTACATCTGGCCGGTTGTGATTTATTAACCATCGCACCAACACTATTGGATGAACTGCAAAATGCTGAAGGTGATATTACGCAACACCTGGATGAAAAAGCAGCAGTATCAATGGATATCCCAAAACTTGAATTGAATGAAAAAACAATGCGCTGGATGCACAATGAAGATGCGATGGCGGTTGAAAAACTATCTCAGGGAATTCGCGGTTTCACCGCAGATTTGTTGAAATTGGAAGATTATGTGCAGGAACGTGTCATGCGTGGGGCTGCATAAAACTAGTCAATAAAAAAAAGGAAAAATAGTATGTCTGATGCTGATATAGGCCTAATTGGCCTCGCCGTAATGGGGCAGAACCTGGTCTTGAACATGAATGATCATGATATCAAGGTTGCGGTATTTAATCGCACAACCTCAAAGGTTGACGAGTTTATGGAGGGGCGTGCCAAAGGTACAAATATTGTTGGTACACATTCAATCGAAGAACTGGTGGGGAGTTTGAAGAAACCACGTCGCGTCATGATGATGGTTAAGGCCGGTGATGTTGTCGATTCGTTTATTGATCTACTTGTTCCGCATCTTGATAAGGGTGACATCATTATTGATGGTGGTAATGAGCTTTATACCAATACTGATCGTCGTACACGCGATTTAGCCAAGCAAGGTATACTCTACATTGGTACGGGTATTTCGGGCGGTGAAGAAGGCGCACGTTTTGGACCGTCAATTATGCCAGGTGGCAACCCTGATGCATGGCCGCACGTAAAAGATATTTTCCAGTCTATTGCGGCACAGGTGGACGGTGAACCGTGTTGTGATTGGGTGGGTGAAGAAGGCGCTGGCCAATACGTGAAGATGGTGCATAATGGTATTGAATACGGTGATATGCAGCTTATCTGTGAAGCCTATGACTTTATGAAACGTGGTCTGGGTATGAATGAAGATCAGATGCAGGGCGTTTTCTCCGAGTGGAATAAAGGTGTATTGGATTCTTACCTTATCGAAATCTCTGCAAACATTCTTGGCTTTAAAGATGACGAAGGCGTGCCACTGGATCGTATTCTTGATCGTGCGGGTCAAAAAGGCACCGGTAAGTGGACAGGCATTAACGCCCTTGATCTAGGTATCCCGCTAACATTGATTGGTGAGTCTGTATTTGCCCGTTGCCTGTCTGCTATGAAAGACGAACGCGTTAAAGCAGCTGAATTTCTTGACGGCCCAACACCCAGTTTTGATGGTGATATAAATGAGTTCGTTGGTTATATTCATGATGCATTGTATGCATCAAAGATTATTTCTTACGCGCAAGGTTACATGTTGATTCGTGAAGCGGCTAAAGAATACGGCTGGAATCTGAACTACGGCAGTATCGCATTGATGTGGCGTGGTGGTTGTATTATTCGAAGTGCCTTCCTTGGCAATATCAAGGAAGCCTTTGATAAGAACCCAGAGCTGGAAAACCTGTTATTGGATGAATTCTTCCGTGATGCGATTCACAATGCACAAGCTGGCTGGCGTAAGGTTGTTGCCAAGGGTGCTGAAATGGGTATTCCAACACCAACGTTCTCTTCAGCATTGGCTTACTATGATGGTTACCGAAGTGCACGACTACCTGCCAATATGTTGCAGGCGCAACGTGATTACTTTGGTGCACACACTTACGAGCGTACCGATAAGCCTCGTGGTGAAATGTTCCATACCGATTGGATTGGTAGTGGCGGTAATGTTTCATCAAGCACCTATAATGTATAAAGGATTGGGGCAATAAGCCTGCAAAACTTTAGGATACGTTATGGTTGAACCGTGTACTTACGTCATTTTCGGCGCGACAGGTAATCTGTCGCGCCTGAAATTGATGCCTGCGTTATATCATCTTGAAGCAGCAGGCTACCTACCTGAAGGCACCAGGATTGTGGCGATTGGTCGGCGCGACTGGGATCAACAACAGTGCATCGATGAAATTCGTGAATGGGTAACTGCCAAGGCACGCGGTGGCATCGATAATGATATTTATGAAAAATTCTCTAATCGTCTTTATTATTTCAAGGGCGATTTAACATCACCAGAAAGTTATCAAGAAATGAATCAGACCCTGATGGGGCCTGAAAATTTCCCTAAAAATATCGCTTTCTACATGTCAATACGACCGGCTGATTTCAGTACGGTGATTCGTAATTTAAGTGACGTCGGATTATTAAATGAAGATCATGGCTGGCGACGAGTCGTGGTTGAAAAACCATTCGGTTATGATCTGGAAAGTGCCACCATGCTACAAAAGAGTATGGAGAAATACCTTAAAGAACATCAGATATACCGTATTGATCATTACCTCGGTAAAGGTACGGTACAAAATGTACTGGTATTCCGTTTCGCTAATTTGTTAATGGAACCGCTCTGGAACAGAAATCATATTGAGCATGTACAGATAACCCACTCTGAAGAATTAGGCGTCGGTGGACGTGCCGATTACTATGATGGTGCAGGCGCACTGCGTGACATGATCCAGAGTCATTTGTTGCAATTAATGACCATGGTTGCCATGGAAACACCTGTATCGATGGAGCCTGAAGCGATTCGTGACGAAAAAGTTAAAGTGCTTAAATCAATTCGCCCCATCCCACAAAATGCAGTGCATGCGCATGCTTTTCGTGCGCAATATACCGGCGGTATGGTTGACGGTGAAAAAGTGAACGGCTACCTGGAAGAAGATAAGGTACCTAAAGATAGTGTTACGGAAACTTATGCGGCGGTGAAGTTGTATGTTGATAACTGGCGCTGGGCTGGCGTGCCATTCTATTTGCGAACAGGCAAACGTCTTGAAAAAGGACAGTCTGCCGTTAGCATTAAATTTAAACATCCACCACAACAATTATTTAGAAATACCCAGATTGAAGTCATGCATGCCAATTGGGTTTTGTTAGGCATTCAACCTAATGAATGTTTGCGTATGGAATTGTCGGTAAAAGAACCGGGTCTGGAAATGAAAACACGTGTCACCAGTCTTGATGCTAGCTTTCGCAATGAAGATGAAGCGCCAACGGATGCCTACGAAGATTTGTTGCTTGATGTGATTGAGGGTGATAGTACTTTATTCCTGCGCTATGACGAGGTTGAGTGGGCGTGGCGTACAGTTGACCCTATTCTTAAAGTTTGGTCGACTGAACGAGAATATATTAATACCTATAAGTCGGGCACGTGGGGGCCAACCGAATCACGGCGCTTGTTTGATAGTGAAACACATTATTGGCGTCATTCCCTTAAACCTGGCAGTAAAGAAAAAGGCTGATTTAATACCGTGAAATTCCCGAACTATGAGATTTTTAAAGATGGCGATGCAGTCGCAGAACAGGCTTGTCAGCGGATATTGGATGCAGCCGAAAAAGCGATTGTGCAGCGTGGGCAATTTAAAATTGTGTTAGCGGGTGGCACAACACCTGAAGCAAGTTACCGCGCCCTGGCGACGAAGGATTCAGACTGGGCAAATTGGCATGTTTATATTGGTGATGAGCGTTGTTTACCGGCAGATGATGCCGATCGAAACAGTGTGATGGCGGCACGCTCATTAACATCGCGTGTGGCGATCCCCGTTGAACAGGTTTACCTAATTGATGCCGAGAAGGGCTCAGAAATTGCCGCCAAGGCCTATGCGAGTATTGTCAATGCAGCACTACCTTTTGATATGGTTTTGTTGGGCATGGGCGAAGACGGTCATACGGCAAGTTTATTTCCAGGACATGAGCATGACAAAAATGACACTACCCATGCGGTACATGGTGCGCCAAAGCCGCCTTCTGATCGTGTCAGCCTGAGCGCCAGCGCACTGGCAAATACCCGTGAATGTTTGATGTTGATCACCGGTGCGGGCAAGCAGGCCCCATTATCGCGATGGCTGGCTGGGGAAACGCTGCCAATTGCAACGATTAATGCCGAAAACACCTTGATTATGTTAGATGAAGCCGCCTGGCCGAAGGACAATAGCTAATGACAGCGTGAACTACGTCACCGTTTATTAAGACAGAGTTGGCGACAATAACTGGCTTAAATAATCAATAAAGGAATATACGATGCCTGATATGAATGTGATTTTTGATTCGATGCACAGTGCGATGAAGAAGAATCCTATATTTGGTGACTTGTTAAGCAAGGAAGATCGCGAATATTTATTAAATCGAGGTACTGTGCGCGTTGTCGCGCCAGGTGAAGTGCTTTGCAAACAGTATCAACGTGACCGAAATGTGTTTGTTTTGTTAAACGGTGCAGTGGAAGTCACGGAAGAAGTAAAAAATAGCACCGTATCATTGTGCAAGTTGTATTCTGGTGAGGTATTTGGCGAAATAGCCGCTTTGTTTATGATGCCACGTATTGCAACAGTCACGGTGATTAGGGACTCAGTCGTATTAGAAATTCCTGGAGAAGTACTGGGAGAGCTGATTGACAAGGTGCCGGTATTGCGTGATGCCGTTTTTGAACGTTACCATCATAGAACGATTAATACGGCATTGAGATCAGTGGCAATATTTTCATCATTAGATGAAGCAGCCCTGAATGATATTGCAGAATCCGCATCATTGGTGACGGCAAAGAAAGGCGAACAGTTGATTCGTGAAGGTGAGTTGGGAGATGCCCTCTATATTATTAATTATGGTGTGGCACGTGTTTTTACCATGGTCGATGGCACGGAGCTTAATCTTGCATTGTTGAGACCGGGCGAATATTTTGGTGAATGGTCATTATTGACGGGGGCACCACGCGCAGCATCAGTGGCAGCCATTACACAGTTAGAGGCAGTGCGATTGGGCTGTGAAGAATTTTTAGATTTTATTCGTAAGTATCCGAATATTAGAGAAAGCATCGATCTGGTTGCGCATGAGCGAAAGGAACGTACCGCATTTGCTAAAACCAGACCAGAGTCTGAGAGTGATGTTCAAGTGATACTTGGAGAGATAGAAAAAATATTGATTGCTGAACATCATTAATAATTAAAAAACAAGACTAATCCTGACTTCGCGTCAGGGAAATAATTTCGGGGGAAATATAGATGTCAACATTGACAGAATCACCAGCATGGAAATCACTTCAGGAGCATTACGAAAAAATATCCGGGCAACATATGAAAGATATGTTTATTGCCGACAAGGAACGATTTAAACGTTTTTCCAGAAGTCATGAAGATATTCTGCTCGATTTTTCTAAAAACATTATTAATGACGAAACTTTTAAATTGTTACTTGCGCTTGCAGAGCAAGCAGACATTCAGGGTTGGGCACGAAAAACATTTTCCGGTGAGAAAATTAATAATACCGAGCAACGCGCAGTGCTGCATGTTGCTTTGCGTAATCGAAGTAATACACCGATTGTCGTTGATGGCGACGATGTGATGCCGGCGGTTAACGCTGTTCTCGACAAGATACGTAGTTTTACTGATTCGATTCGCAGTGGTCAGTGGAAGGGCTATACCGGTAAATCAATTACAGATGTCGTAAATATAGGCATAGGTGGATCTGACCTTGGCCCGGTAATGGTAACCGAGGCGTTAAAAACCTACACGCAACGTGATTTGGCTGTGCACTTTGTGTCTAATATTGATGGCACGCACATGGCTGAGACCTTGTTAAAGTGTGATCCTGAAACGACGTTGTTTATTGTTGCCTCAAAAACATTTACCACACAGGAAACCATCACCAATGCAACAACGGCACGTGACTGGTTGCTTGCTTCGGCAGGGGATAAGTCAGCGGTGGCGAAACATTTTGTTGCCTTGTCCACCAATGCCGAGGCGGTGTCTGAGTTTGGTATCGACACTGCGAATATGTTTGAGTTCTGGGATTGGGTGGGTGGCCGGTATTCATTGTGGTGCGCAATTGGCCTGCCAATCGCTGTTGCTATCGGCATGGATAATTTTGAAGAAATGTTAGCGGGTGCGCATGAGATGGACCAGCATTTCTTAAATACCGAGTATGAAAATAATTTGCCCGTGATCATGGGGTTGATAGGGCTTTGGTATAACAACTTCTTTGGTGCACAAACACTGGCTATTTTACCCTATGACCAATACATGCATCGTTTTGCGGCGTATTTCCAACAGGGTGATATGGAAAGTAATGGTAAGCGTGTTAACCGTGATGGGGATGTGGTTGATTATTCAACCGGCCCGGTTATCTGGGGCGAGCCAGGCACCAATGGACAACATGCTTTTTACCAATTGATTCACCAGGGAACCAAATTAATACCGTGTGATTTCATTGCATCAGTTGAAACGCATAATCCTGTCGGCGATCATCATGCTATCTTGATGTCGAACTTTTTTGCTCAAACCGAGGCATTAATGGGGGGTAAAACCGCAGCAGAAGCCAAGCTTGAACTGGAAGCTGCGGGCATGTCAGGTAGTGAGCTGGATGATTTATTGCCGCATAAGGTATTTCCGGGTAATAAGCCAACTAATTCAATTATGCTGCAAAAGATCGCACCACGTAGCCTGGGTATGTTGATTGCGATGTACGAGCACAAAATCTTTGTTCAAGGTATGATTTGGGGTATTAATTCGTTTGATCAATGGGGAGTCGAGCTAGGTAAGCAACTTGCGCAATCTATTCAGCCTGAACTTAAGGGCGATGCTGATGTGACGTCGCATGATTGTTCAACAAATGGCCTCATTAATCATTATAAGAAAAACAGGAAGTAAAATATCAATGACTGATGATTTAAAAGACAATGAACGTTGGCGCAGTAAACTGACGCCAGAACAATTTCACATTTGCCGTGAACAAGGTACTGAACCTGCCTTTACGGGCAAGTATCATGATTGTAAAAGTCGCGGCATATATAAATGTGTTTGTTGCGGTGAACCCTTGTTTGATTCGATAAGCAAGTTTGATTCAGGTACGGGGTGGCCCAGTTTCTGGCAGCCGATTAATGAGACGGTGGTTGAGTCGGAGATCGATACAAAATTTGGTATGCGCCGGGAAGAAGTGCATTGTGAAAAATGTGGTTCGCATTTAGGGCATGCGTTTAATGATGGCCCACAGCCTACCGGGGTAAGATATTGTATTAATTCAGCGTCACTGGCGCTGGAACTAGAAGATTAATAATGGGGAAGGGTAATGTCAGATAGTGCACAAGTAGTTGGGTCAATGGGAATGGATTCACAGGGGGGAAACCCGCCGAGTGAACCCTGCATTATGGTTATTTTTGGTGCGTCAGGTGATTTAACTAAACGTTTGTTAGTACCGGCTTTATATAATTTGGCCTGTGATAATTTGTTGTCTGACAATTTTGCTGTTCTCGGCTCAGGTCGAAGTAAAATTACTGACGAAGAATTTCGTGAGTCCATGGCAGGCGAAGAAAATGGTCTACGTGCCTTCCACACTCGCCAGGAATTTGATGAGAGCGCTTGTGATGAGTTGATGAGTCGTTTCCACTTCTTGCCGGGTGGACTGGATGACCCTGAAAATTACAAGAACATGAAGAAGAAGGTTGATGAGCTTAATGAAAAATTTCAGGCCAAAGCCAATGTGCTCTTCTATTTTGCGATGGCGCCACGATTTTTCGGTATGATTTGTGATCATCTTTACAGGGCAGGGTTCCAGGATGGCGATGGTTGGCGGCGTATTATTGTTGAGAAACCGTTTGGTACTGATCTTGAATCAGCACTTGAACTGAATAAAGCGGTACTCGCAAATTGGCGTGAAGATCAGATTTTCCGTGTTGACCATTACCTTGGTAAGGAAACCGTACAGAACTTACTGGCGTTCCGTTTTTCTAATGGCATGTTTGAACCGTTATGGAATAAGAATAATATTGATAATATTCAATTCAATGTTTGTGAAGCGGTTGATGTTGGTGCGCGTGGTGGCTATTACGATAGCTCAGGTGTATTGCGTGACATGATGCAAAACCACATGTTTCAGATGTTGGCCTATTTATGTATGGAAACACCCGGTTCATTTGAACCGGATTCTATCCGTAATGAAAAAGCCAAGTTGCTTGAATCAGTACGTATCTATGATGAAGATGAAGTTCCAGAAAATATTGTACGTGGACAATATGGGCCGTCGTACACAGATGATGGTGAGGTTGATCAACCTGGTTATCGTCAATCCCAGGATGTAAACCCGGAATCCAGTACAGAAACGTTTGTTGCCGCTAAATTCAAAATTGATAATTGGCGCTGGGAAGGCGTACCGATTTATCTGCGTTCAGGTAAGGCATTGTGGAAACGTGGCACCGAGATTGTCGTTGAATTTAAGAAACCACCACAGCAGATGTTTAAAGGTACTACCGTTGATAATTTGTCGGCTAACCGGTTGGTGTTTCATGTTCAACCTTACCAGGCGATTGAGTTACTTTTCCAGGCCAAGATCCCAGGGCCAACCCTGCAACTACAGAATGTTGATATGGAATTTAACTACGGTGATAGTTTTAAAGCGTCACGTTATACCGGTTATGAGGTAATGATTTATTCGTGTACCCATGGCGATGCTACCCTGTTTTCACGTGGCGATCTTGTTGAAGCTGCCTGGCGTATTGCACAACCTATTATGGATTACTGGTCACATAACCCGGCTAAAGATTTCCCTAATTACACACGTAATTCATGGGGGCCAAAGTCTGCCAATGACCTCATTGAAAAAGATGGTCGTCGCTGGTTTGAAGTGGTAACACCGGATGTGCTGGAGCAATTGCCCTTATTTGAAGGTGCAGAACCCTTATTATTGAATTCGATTATTATGGCCTTACACGCGGATGCGGCTGAAGCAGGCGAAATTATTATTCAGCATGGCGACATGGCAAAAGAGATGTATTTGATTTGTCGTGGTGAAGTGGAAGTGCTTGATGCAAACGGTAATGTATTGAAGACACTTAAAGATGGCGACTTCTTCGGTGAGGTTGGTATCCTTATGTCGACACCGCGTACGGCAACGATTCGTGCTAAAACACTGTGTGACCTCTTTGTTTTACAAAAATCTGATTTTGGCCGGATACTACAAGACCATCCTCAGTTTGCTGAAAATATTATGAAGATTGCAAAAGAACGTTATCAGTTGGCAGTTTCTGCGGATGAGTTGATGAATTAAGCAATCCTGCTAGGGTGATTTTCGTTTAAGAATAATCCCTGCAAGTGGCGGAAGATTAACGTTAATTGACCAGGGATGGTCGAGCCAGGCTTTTTCTTCAGCATTACAACCATGACTATTACCCTGGTTGCTGCCACCGTAAAATTCTGAATCGGTGTTAAATATTTCACTGTAATACCCTGGTTCATCGACCCCGATGCGGTAATCTTCTCTTGTGATGGGGGTGAAATTTAAAATAACTATAACGGTTTCGTCATCACTCATACGCTGATAACTTAAAACAGATTTCTCCGTGTCATTACAATCCAACCACTGAAAACCCTGTCGCTCAAAATCATAATAGTGCAAGGCAGGGTGATTACGATTGAGGTGATTAAGATCGCTAACAGATTTTAATAAGCCGTTGTGTAGCGGATATTCCAGGACATGCCAATCTAACGATTTATCATGGTTCCATTCAGGACCTTGTCCAAATTCATTGCCCATGAATAACAGTTGTTTGCCCGGGTAGGTATACATAAGGCAGTAAAGCAGGCGAAGATTCGCAAATTGTTGCCATTCATCTCCATGCATTTTATAAAGTAATGAGCACTTTTCGTGTACAACCTCATCGTGTGAGAATGGTAAGATAAAGTTCTCATTGTAGTTATACATAATGCCGAAGGTCAGCTTGTTATGCTGGTGTTGTCGGTAAACCGGGTCGAGTTTCATGTAATCCAGTACATCATGCATCCAGCCCATGTTCCATTTCATGCTAAAGCCTAAGCCATCTTCATGAACAGGACGAGATACTTGTGGCCAATCGGTAGATTCTTCCGCCATGATAATAGTGCCGGGGAATTTTTCGTGGGTAACAATGTTGAGTTGTTTTAAAAACTCCACCGCATCCAGATTTTCTCTGCCACCGTATTGATTGGGTAACCAGTCATCTTTTTCTCTGGCAAAATCCAGATAGAGCATGGAGGCAACTGCATCAACGCGCAGGCCATCAAAGTGAAATTCTTCCAGCCAATAGAGCGCATTGGCAATAAGAAAATTTCTCACTTCATGTCGGCCGTAATTAAAAATGAGGGTATTCCAATCGCGATGTTCGCCACGACGCGGATCAGCATGTTCATAGAGTGCAGTACCATCAAAGCGAGCTAGGCCGTGTGCATCCTTTGGGAAATGGGCTGGCACCCAGTCAATAAAGACGCCTATATTGTGTTGGTGGCAAAGATTAACGAGATAGCGAAGATCGTCAGCATGGCCATACCGTGCCGTGGGGGCGTAGTAGCCCGTGGTTTGGTAGCCCCATGAACCATAAAAAGGGTGTTCGGTGATCGGCAGCAATTCTATATGGGTAAATCCCATGAAAGTGACATGCTCAACAAGACGATCCGCCAGTTCTCTGTATGACATGATGTTGCCATTGGCATCACGTTGCCACGAGCCAAGGTGCACTTCATAGATTGAAAGTGGCGCATGCAGCCAATCAGATTGGTGACGTTCTTTTAACCAGTGACTATCAGTCCACTCAAAACCTGACTCAGCGACAACACGGTTAGCAGTACCCGATGAATACTCAAATTCACGGGCATAGGGATCACTCTTGAGAAGTACGTCGCCACTGGCAGTACGGATCTCTATCTTGTATAAATCGCCCCCGGCTAGACCGGGAATAAACAATTCCCATATTCCGCTACTACCGCGCAGCCGCATTGGGTGATATCGACCATCCCACTGATTAAAGTCACCGACGATACTGACACGGCTCGCACTTGGAGCCCACACTGAAAACAGTACGCCATCGATATCATCGACATGATGAAGATGTGCCCCTAGCCATTGCCAGCTTTGCCAGTGACGTCCTTCACCGTGCAAGTAAATATCATAATCACTCAGCTGGGGTTGAAAGCAATAAGGATCATAATTCTGGTGGCAATGACCTTGTTTATCGGTCCATGATAATTGGTAGTGTGCGGGGAGATCTTCATCAATATTTTTTGCGATAAAGACATCTGTATTGGGTACGCGGACTAACGGTGTGCTACTTTCTACAATACTGACGGTTTCTGCATCAGGCATAAACACACGGACCGTGTCACCGGTTTTGTCGGGGTGTTTACCAAGAAAAGCAAAGGGGTCTGGGTGGCAAGCAGCGGCGAGATCCCCACATTCAGCACCAAGATGATCCTGTGTGTTGTCCGGATTGCCCTTATTCTGTGCGCTTTTCGTTTGCGATGTCTTGATCATTAGATTCTCGTTTACGGTAATACTAACTTTTTGTATCGATCTGATTATATTAATATTATCGCCGTAATATTGCCTTGCTTCCAAGGATACCATAGCATGATGACCAGGCTTTTCGTATTGCACTCGTCTTGTCATATTTCTATGCAAGAATAGTGCAATAATGTTCGCCACGGAATTTATTTGTTTAAAGTAACGGAAGTATGGAGACGATGTAGTGAAAATAGGACAGACACCACGCTTTGTAAGTCGATTAACTCGAGACACCTTTGCGCTCATTCTCGCGGGAGGTCGGGGTTCTCGTTTAAAACAAATGACCCTGTGGCGAGCCAAGCCTGCGGTACCTTTTGGAGGAAAATTTCGCATTATCGACTTCCCTTTATCAAACTGCGTGAACTCTGGCATTCGACGTATTGGCATCGTGACGCAATATAAGGCACATTCTTTAATACGCCATGTGCAACAAGGCTGGAGTTACCTACGTGGTGAGTTCGGAGAGTTTGTTGAATTACTGCCGGCGCAACAGCGAATTGAAACGTCCTGGTATGCCGGTACCGCCGATGCTATTTATCAAAATCTGGACATTGTGCGCAGTCATGCACCCAAGTACATCCTCATTCTTGCGGGTGATCACATTTACAAAATGGATTATGGCCCAATGCTTGCATTCCATGTTGAACATGGCGCTGATTTAACCGTGGGCTGTCTTGAGGTACCGCTTATGGAAGCAACACAATTTGGTGTAATGACGATTGGTGAAGATCAGTGTATCTCCCAGTTTACAGAAAAGCCAGAGCATCCAACACCCATACCTGGCAGAGATACGCATGCGATGGCATCAATGGGGATTTATATTTTTAATGCAAAATTTCTTTACGAAGAATTGATTCGTGATGCAGATGAACCCTATTCATCACACGATTTTGGTAATGATATTTTGCCGAAGGTCATCAAACAAAATAGAGTGGTTGCATTTCCATTTCGTGATCCGGTTACCGATGAACAAGCTTACTGGCGTGACGTGGGAACAGTTGATGCTTTTTGGGAAGCAAATCTGGAATTGATTGGCGTAACCCCCGAGTTAAATCTTTATGACGATAAGTGGCCGATCTGGACACACCAGTCGCAACTGCCACCGGCAAAATTTGTTCATGACAGCGATGACCGTCGTGGTATGGCGGTTGACTCAATGATATCAGGTGGTTGTATTATTTCAGGTGCAACGGTTAGGCATTCATGTTTATTTTCAAATGTAACCGTACATTCATATAGTACGGTCAATGATGCGGTGATATTACCCGATGTCGATATTGGTGAAAATTGTCATTTACAACGAGTTGTTATTGATAAGGCCTGTATTATTCCCGATGGGACGGTGATTGGTTTAGACCCGGTAGCCGATGCAGAACGATATTATGTTAGCCCGAATGGCGTGACACTGGTAACACCCGAGATGCTTGGACAGGAATTCCATCATGTCAGGTAAGCCGTTAAAAGTCGTCTTGTGTTGGCATATGCATCAACCACAGTATCGTGACACGGCAAGTGGTCAGTACCTGTTACCGTGGACCTATTTGCATGCCATGAAGGATTACATCGATATGGCGGCGATTCTTGAAAATCACAGTACAGCGAAAGCGGTGGTTAATTTTGCACCAACCTTACTTGAACAGATTGCAGATTATGCAGAGCAATTAACGGGTTTTATTGATCATGGCCACGCGATCCATGATCCACTGCTGGCTGCATTGGCTTCACCCGCATTACCTAATCATGAACAACAGAAGCTGGATCTAATTCGTCAGTGTACGCGCGCGAATGAAAAACATTTGGTATTGCCGAATAAAAAGTATCGATGCCTGGTTGATATTGCCAAGAACATCGAAGATGATCCGGAAATTCTACATTATCTTTCTGACCAATATGTGGTTGATATATTGGTCTGGTATCATCTGGTATGGATTGCAGAAGTGACTCACCGAGAGGAACCGATTATTGCAGAACTGGTTGCCAAGGGAGAAGACTTTAGTTTACATGAGCGGCAGGAATTGCTGAAAGTGATAAGTGGCCTGGTGAACAGTGTCATTCCGCGTTATCGACAACTTGCTGAACAAGGACGAATTGAATTATCAATGAATCCTTATGCACATCCTATTATTCCCTTGTTAATTGATTTTTCGAGCACCTATGATGCGATGCCCGATGCAGATATGCCGGGCGCACGTGTATATCCTAATGGCGAAGAACGGGCACGCTGGCATATAGAACATGGTTTTACCGTATTTGAAAAATATTTTGGTTTCAAGCCAAAGGGGTGCTGGCCATCTGAAGGGGCCGTCAGTACTGAAACGTTAAAACTACTCGGTGAATACGACTTGCACTGGGCCGCGACGGGTGAAGCAGTATTGCGAAACAGTATGCATAAATTAAAACGAAACGATGAGATGGAGCATGCTGATGGTTTACATAAACCCTATCTTATAGCAGATAGTTCGGTCGCCTGTTTCTTTCGAGATGATGGTCTTTCTGATCTGATTGGGTTTACCTATTCTGACTGGCACGGTGATGATGCGGTGGCAAACCTTATCGGTCATATTGAGAATATTGCGACCTCGTGTGATGATGCCGAGCAGCAAGTTGTTTCTATTATTATGGATGGCGAGAATGCATGGGAACATTATCCGAATAATGGGTTTTATTTTCTCAATGCCCTATATGAAAAGTTAGCAGAACATCCAGCGATTGAGTTAACAACCTTTAGTGAGTGTCTGGACTCGGACTTGCAACCAAGTCAGCTTGATGAATTAGTCGCGGGAAGTTGGGTCTATGGAACCTTTTCAACATGGATAGGCGATAAAGATAAAAATCGTGGCTGGGATATGTTGGTTGAAGCAAAACGTGCTTATGATGTTGTGATGGCTTCAAAGCATCTGAGTGATGAGGACCGTGATGCAGCATCGAAACAACTCGCACTCTGTGAAGGATCGGACTGGTTCTGGTGGTTTGGTGACTATAACCCTGCAGAGGCGGTCAGTGACTTTGAGCATCTATTTCGCCTGCATATAGCGCACTTATACGGCATTCTTGGTGTTGAACCGCCAGAAAATTTATCACATGTTTTTACCCATGGTCATGGCGACCCTGAAGGCGGAGGGGCAATGCGGCGTGGTCACGAGTAAAGCTAAATCGTTAGCGAATACATTTTCGACGCGCCAGGCTGGCGTGTTATGTCATCCGACTTCGTTACCCTCGGCTGATCTTGGTCCGGATGCGTATCACTTTATCGATTTTCTTGAATTGTCAGGGTTTACGATTTGGCAAATTTTACCCTTGAACCCAACGGATGATGAAAACTCGCCGTATACCAGCAGCTCTTCCCTTGCACTCAATACAAAATTAATCAGTACGTCTTTATTGAAACAATGGGATTGGTTGCCCGAAGATGCCAGCAGTTCGGTTGACGCTGCCTTGAATGTTGCCTATGACTATTTCAAAGAAAATGCATCGACTGCAGATAATAAGCGTTACAAGAAATTTTGCACACTTCAGGCACACTGGTTGCCTGACTATGCCTTATTTGAAGTTATCAAAGCAGATAAAGGAGGTTTGCCATGGCATCAATGGCCAAAGTCATTACGTGACAGAGTGCCCAGATCCTTGCAGACTGTGAAAGAGAAACATAAAACAGAAATAGAAAAGATAATTTTTTCTCAATTCGTCATTGATAGACAGTGGCATGCGCTTCGGGAATACGCCACTAAGCATAATGTTGATGTATTTGGCGACTTACCCATCTTTGTGTCGCACGACAGTGTTGATGTGTGGGCAAATCGCGATTTATTTTATTTGTTAAAAACGGGCCGACCGAAAGTGGTTGCAGGCGTGCCGCCTGATTATTTTTCGGAAACAGGACAGCGTTGGGGAAACCCGCTTTATAATTGGGCCGAAATGAAAAAAGATGATTTTGCATGGTGGCGCGAGCGTATGCGACGTCAGTTAGAACTCTACGATATTATTCGTATCGATCATTTTCGAGGCCTGGAGGCTTACTGGGAAATTAAGGCCAGCCAAGAAACTGCGATTAAAGGTAAATGGGTTAAAGCCCCTGGTGCCGCTTTATTAAAGAGTTTTGCGAAACATTTCGGTCAGTTACCGTTGGTTGCAGAAGATTTGGGTGTTATTACGCCACAAGTAACGGCATTGCGTAAGCAATTTAATTTACCCGGTATGAAAATACTTCAATTTGCCTTTGAAGAAGATTATAACAATGCCTATCTACCTCATCAGCATGAAAAAGATGGCGTGGTGTATTCGGGTACACATGACAATAATACGACACTTGGCTGGTATCAGGGGCTGGACTTTGACATGAAACAACAGGTAAATAATTATTTTTCATGTCACGATAATGATATGCCCTGGCCAGTCATTCGGGCGACACTGGCATCGGTGGCACAGACTGCGATAGTGCCAATGCAAGATATTTTGGCATTGGACAGTAACGCAAGAATGAATGTACCGGGCGTCGCAAAAGGAAACTGGCAATGGCGATTCAACTGGCAACAAGTCCCCGAGAATCTGTCACAAGACTTGTTAATGATGAATAAACTCTATGGGCGATACAGTAGCCCTGGTTAACCGGATTAACGAGACTCATTTTTTCAATGTGGTGTTTCTGTTAATGACGCAGTTAGTGTTATGTTTTTATAACCAAAGCATCCGGCCTATCTCAAAACGGTGGCATAAGTGTTCATGCCATGGATAAGTGCGAATTTGATAGTATTGTAACCCTGACAAACTGGGGTTTAGCTCTAGTCGGTAGAGGGTTTCACCGCTATCGATATTACGGTTTGCATGGAAACGTAATGTTTCATGAACGTCAGTCGATTCCTTATCGGCACTGACCAGACATTCAACGATAATGTCGCCAACATTAAGACCATTTAGGTTTATTGCCAACTCGACTACCAGGGTTTCACCCGAGTTGATGGCCTGTTCTGTTTCATCGAGGCGTCGTATTGTTACGCCATCCCAACGTTTGTGTACCTGGTTCTTCCAGCGAGCGAGTTCGTCAGCAAGGTGATGATGATCACTTTTAATTAACGGGCACTGCTTGCTTGCAGGGGAGTAAAAATCACGTACATAGTCCATTACCATGCGTTGTGAATTATAGCGTGGCATGAGCGATTTCATCGATGCCTTGGAAATGTGTATCCACTCTTTTGAGTAACCATGTCCATCACGTTTGTAGTAGCTTGGTACAACCATTTTCTCGAGAATATCGAGTAATTCGTTGGCTTCTTCGTGGTAGCGATAGTGTGAATCAAATTCAGGTTCGTGTGGTGAAATAGCCCAACCATTTTCACCGTTATAACCTTCGCCCCACCAGCCATCAAGCACGCTTAGGTTGATCACGCCATTGACACCGGCTTTCTCGCCTGAGGTGCCGCTTGCTTCCAGCGGATACTCTGGTGTATTAAGCCAAACGTCGACGCCAGATACGAGTTTGCGGGCCAGGGCCATATCATAACCTTCAACCATAATGATCTTGCCAGCGTATTCTGGGCGTTGAGAAAATTCAAAAATGGTGCGAATCAGATCTTGTCCTGGCTCGTCCTTGGGATGCGCCTTGCCTGCAAATACGAATACTACAGGACGCTCCTCATTATTAATTAATGCGGATAGACGTTCCGGATTGGCAAAGAGTAAAGCGGCTCGTTTATAGGTAGCAAAGCGCCGCGCGAAGCCAATCGTCAAAATATCATTGCGTGCGGGTTCGAGGAATTGAATATTTCGTTCAATTTGTATAGCACTTGCGCCATTACGTTGGTGCTGATGCAGGATACGGTCACGCACATCACGCAGCATGGACGTTTTTAACGTTTGGTGCAGACTCCAGAAAGTTTGATCTGGAATATCATCAATTTGTTCCCAGAATTCTTCATTGAGTAATTCATTTCGCCAGCCACCGCCAAAGCGCATATCGAACAGGCTAACCCATTCACGGGCAAGAAAGGTTTGCACATGTATGCCATTGGTAACGTAGCGCATTGGGTTTTCGTTCGTGGGGATATCGGGCCAGATATATTCCTCCATCCCGGACGCAACACAGCCATGGATTCGACTGACACCATTATGATAGCGGGAGCCGCGTAGCGCGAGTGCGGTTTGGTTAAAGCCTTTTGCGTGTAATGGGCTCGCGCCTAATGAAAGGAATTTCTCCATGCTGATACCGAGTTGTTTTGAAAATGCAGAGAAATATTTAGTAAACATGTCATGTTCAAAAATATCATGGCCTGCCGGCACCGGTGTATGTGTGGTGAATACAGTCCCCGCGGCAGCTGTTTCCAGTGCACTGTCAAATTTCATGCCGTTTGCAACATGCTCACGGCAGCGTTCGATGATCATAAAAGCAGCATGACCTTCATTGATGTGCCAGACAGTTGGGTCAACGCCTAATGCGCGAATTGCACGAATACCGCCAATACCAAGTACGATTTCCTGTTGTATTCGAGTATGAGTGTCACCACCGTAGAGTTGATGAGTAATGGCGCGATCTTCTTCATTATTCGAGGGTAAATCGGTATCAAGCAGGTAGAGATTAATATGACCGGCGCGTGCATGCCAAACTTTGATTTCGAGATTTCGTCCAGGGAGATCGATATGAATACGGATTTCATTACCATGTTGATCTGTGGCGGATTTGACGGGTAGATCGTTAAAATCAGTTGTATGGTAATGCGCTTGTTGTTGGCCTTGTCCGTTAATTGTTTGGGTGAAATAACCCTGTCGGTAGAGTAAACCGACAGCAATAAAAGGCACATTCAGATCACTCGCCGCCTTGCAATGATCACCCGCTAGAATGCCAAGTCCACCGGAATAGATTGGAAAGCTTTCATGTAGGCCAAACTCAGCACAGAAGTAGGCGACTAAATCCTTATCAGGATTGAGGTAGTCATTAACAACGCTATTGCTATCTTCTTCTAAATAGCTGTCATAGCTTGAGAGTACGCGGTTGAAATCTTGCATGAAAACACGATCTTCAGAAGCATGATCGAGTTTGTCTTGATTAATACGGCGCAGAAAAACCTTGGGATTATGACCACAACTTTCCCAGAGCGTGTTATCAAGGCGATAAAAAAGGCTGCGGGCTTCGCGATCCCAGCTATAGAGCAAATCATTAGCCAGTTCTTTTAGGCGTTCTAGCCGTGCTGGAATACGTGCCTGAACTTCAAGTGAAAACTGTGTGCCACCCATCACTTTTCCTTTATAAAGTTATCATCGAATTATGTAAATGCAAGTTCGATACCAATCTGACTTAAGTATTCACTTATCTGCGAAGAACCGCAATGGTGTATTGGGTATTTGTGCTTTTTAGGCATATTTAGGGAAGTTATGCATAAAAAAAGGGCGTAGCTAGAAACAAAAACGCCCCATGAAGGGGCGTTTCTGAGCACGTAAAGCAGCGTAATTTAGGCAGCTTTTTTGGCGCGTTTTTTACGTCTCTTTTTCTTGGGCTTATTCAGTGCTTTATCTGCCTTAGCGATAACGGCAAGGTAAGCTTTAGTGCGTTTTGCAGAAGCTTTCAGGCCTTTTAATTCGGCAGCATTTGCTGATTTTGTTGCAGATGATTTTGTTGCTTCTTTCTTAAGTGCATTTAATTCTTTAACGGTAGCGGCTAGTAACTTCTTAGTTGCTGCATCACCAGTTTTCTTCAATTTAGCAGTTGTTGCTTTTTTGCGTTTTGATAATGTAGCGCGTTTCTTGCTTAAACGTTTGCCTTCTGCGGTCAATTTCTTTGCAACTTTTGATAAGGCGGCAACAGCTTTATCGCTGTCGCTGTTAGCAGCAGTTAAGGCGGCCACTGAATTATCAACAACCTTCGCAACTGATGCGCTTTTTGCTACAGATTTCTTTGATTTTTTAGGCATTTTATTTTCCATCTATGTCAATAAAAAATAGAGTATATATGGTTATTATTGGGTTTGTAAAATTTTGTTTAAAAAAACAACAAATCTAAATTTTATACCACGTTATATTTTTATCGTGATGGGAAAATTTCAAAGAGTCAGCGTTGCTAAATTCATGAACGCTGACTCCTCAAAAAAAATGGTACCAGAGGCCGGACTCGAACCGGCACGTCCTTGCGGACAAGGGATTTTGAATCCCTCATGTCTACCAATTTCATCACTCTGGCATTGGAAAGCAGGCGTAGTGTATAGCATTTCGTGTATTGCTCAAGCCATTTTCACATTTATTGTTTTTTTTTAAGTTTATCAGTCGCCATTTTGCTAGAATCCCGCGCATGCAACGTTCTGATTTCAGCTTTGAATTGCCCAGTGATTTAATCGCCCAACAACCCGCTAGCGAGCGCTGTGGGAGTCGGTTATTGCATTTGGATCCTACTCAACAATTGATAGAGGATAAACAATTTGCTGATTTCCCGAGTTTATTGAATAAGGGCGATTTGTTGGTATTTAACAATACCCGCGTGATTCCAGCGCGGCTACTAGGCCGCAAAGCGACGGGCGGTAAGGTCGAAATCCTTATTGAACGTGTCCTTAATAACCATGAAGTACTGGCAAATATCCGCGCCAGTAAGTCGCCAAAACCGGGTAGCAAGATCGTACTTGAGAATGATATTGAGTTAACGATGTTGGCGCGTTGCGGTGCATTATTTAAGCTCGGTTTCCCAGCGGGACAAGATGCCATGGCGATAATTGAAGCGGTCGGTCATATGCCATTACCACCTTATATTAGTCGTCAGGATGATGTCATCGATCAAGAGCGTTACCAGACCGTTTATGCTAGTACCCCGGGAGCAGTCGCCGCACCAACGGCTGGCCTGCATTTTGATGCAGATTGTTTGGCAACATTACAGCGCCAGGGTGTTGAAACAACCGAAGTGACCTTACATGTTGGTGCCGGTACCTATCAACCCGTGCGTAGTGATGATATTCGCGACCATGATATGCACAGTGAGTATCTTGAGGTGAGTGAGGCCACGGTAGCCGCTATCAACGCGACAAAGGCACGCGGTGGAAGGGTTATTGCCGTTGGTACGACCAGTGTTCGTTCATTAGAAACGGCGGCCATGAATGGCACATTGGAGCCATTCAAGGGTGAGACCGATATCTTTATTTATCCCGGTTATACATTTGGGGTGGTTGATGCCATGCTGACAAATTTTCACCTATCGGAGTCGACTTTATTAATGTTGGTGAGTGCCTTTGCTGGTCGGGAATTTATACTGGCCGCTTACCAGCATGCAGTGGAAAAACGTTATCGGTTTTTCAGTTATGGTGATGCCATGTTTATTTCCAGTCGGATTGATGCGGAAAAGATAAGCTTATGAGATTTGAAATACAGGCAACTGACGGTCTCGCACGGCGTGGGCAACTCACGTTTGAACGGGGCAAGGTGCAAACCCCCGCTTTTATGCCGGTTGGCACTTATGGCACGGTCAAGGCCATGACGCCGGAGGAATTACGCGATATTAATGCGGACATTATTCTTGGCAATACGTTTCATTTAATGTTGCGACCGGGCACCGAGGTGATAACCAAACACGGTGACCTACACGACTTCATGCACTGGGATGGTCCAATTTTGACGGATTCCGGTGGATTTCAGGTCTGGTCATTAGGTGACTTACGCAAAATCACAGAAGCAGGTGTGCATTTTCAATCACCGGTAAATGGTGACAAGGTCTTCATGGGGCCAGAGGAGTCGATGGCAGTGCAACGTGCACTCGGTGCAGATATTGTCATGATCTTCGATGAATGCACACCTTATCCTGCGACAGAAGATGAAGCACGAACATCAATGGAATTATCATTGCGTTGGGCTATGCGCAGTAAAAAAGCGCATGCGGATAATCCTGCGGCATTGTTTGGCATTATTCAGGGTGGTATGTATGAGGCGTTGCGGGACGAGTCATTAGCCGGTTTGGTTGATATTGGTTTCGATGGTTACGCTATTGG
>Ga0316207_10001837_pt1 | contig 24146 bp, 20 predicted proteins | sample 6weekpyrite_MG_FD_204943 | JGI IMG/M metagenome (GOLD analysis project Ga0316207, IMG submission 204943) | Microbial mat bacterial communities from mineral coupon in-situ incubated in ocean water Damariscotta River, Maine, United States -... | ecosystem: Environmental > Aquatic > Marine >... | reverse complement strand
AAGCGTCATTTTGATGTCGATAAAGATTATCCTGGTATGCGCCTGGTTATCGGTGGTGAGGCAGAGGAAAGCCAGAAGTCGCTCAATGACCTGCTTATTATTCTGGGTATTGCAGTTATCGGTGTGTATTTTTTGCTTATTCTTTTATTTAACTCCATTTGGCAACCCTTAATGGTAATTATGGCCATTCCATTTGGCATTATCGGGGTCATTGTCGGCTTCTCGGTTCATAATGAAACGGTTGGGTTTCTCGCCATGACGGGCATTATTGGTCTGGTCGGGGTGGTGGTGAATGATTCACTCGTGCTGGTTAGTCATGTGAATGACCTGCATAAAAAACATCCAGGGCGTACCGCGCGAGATATTGTTGCCACCGGTGCAGCAAACCGCTTGCGTGCGATTCTCCTGACCACCATGTCGACGGTCGCAGGTCTATTGCCGTTGGCGTATGGCATTGGCGGTTCTGATCCCTACATGGGTCCTATGGCACTCGCACTGGGTTGGGGTTTATTATTTGCAACACCGTTGACGCTGGTGTTGATACCTTGTTTGTATATGATAGGTAATGATATCTCCGGGCTGTTTTCAAGGAAGAGGGAAGTGATATGAGTAGGGCTTATTTTTCGCAACAGACATTCGATTTTTTAAACGACCTGAAGCAGAACAATAACCGTGACTGGTTTACGGAGCACAAGCAACGGTATGAAGAGCTAGTGCGAACACCGGCGCTGGATTTTATAGCAGACATGGCGAATGAATTGCCCGCGGTATCTGAACATTTTCTGGCAGTACCCAGGAAGGTAGGTGGTTCACTCATGCGGGTGTACCGTGATACCCGGTTTGGCAAGGACAAACGACCCTACAAAACCAATATTGGCATACAGTTTCGTCATGAGGCAGGCAAGGATGTGCATGCCCCCGGTTTTTACTTGCACATAGAGCCCGGTGAGTGTTTTGTCGGCGCGGGTATCTGGCGACCGGGTACAGCTGCCTTGCACAAGATACGCGAGGCGATTATCGAAAAAGATGAGGACTGGAAGAAGATAAGCAAGAATAAGGGGTTCCTGAAAAAGTACCGGGTCAGTGGTGAATCACTACGTACTGCACCGAGAGGTTATGCAAGAGACCATCCGATGATAGAAGAGTTACGACGCAAGGATTTTATTGCTATTGCCCATCTTGATGAAAAGGAGATTCTCTCCAGGCATTTACTGCAGCGGGTAACAGACTATTACCTGCAGGCCGGTTCCTATACAGCCTTTTTATGTAAGTCCCTGGGTTTACGTTACTAGATTTACAGGGTCGGTGATGATCTGGCTTCACCGTAATCAGTCACCGACCCGTTTATTATGCAGAATCGATTAATGATTCAAACCGGCCTTCATTAATGGAGTCCATTAAATTATCAAAACCGCCGATGTGTTCATCGTTAAGAAAAATTTGTGGTACTGATCGCTGATTAGCCCGCTGGTGCATTTCATCAAACAGTACCGGGTTATGTGCAATGTTATATTCTTCATACACCAGCCCCCTGTGCGTTAAAATACGTTTGGCCATCTGGCAATAATTACATTGATCACTGCTGTATATCTCAAGTTTATACATTATCTTCTCCTTACTACTTAGCCTTGACGGTGTCGACTGTGTTGGCTGGGCTCGATCCCATGGTGGTGCATATCGGAATATGCTTTTGCTGAGCGCAGCGCTTCACATAAGAGTTGTGACGATAGAGAAGGGCATCACGCGGACTCCTTTTGTTTTCCTCGGTATATTGCGAGAGCGAAAACGCAAGCCAGTCCTGTTACTATTTCTAAAACGGCAGCGTGTACAAGCCCATCAACTGGCATTCCATCGATTGCTATGCTCATAACCCGGGATAAGCCATATGACAGGTACAGTAAAGTGGAAACCACTACAGCGGTAAAGGTCAGTTTGTCCACAAAAGCACCTGATATTATTAATAAGCCACTTACTAACAATGCACCCCCTGGTGCTCTTATTTCATTCAATAAACTGAAGTTACCAGCCACTGCTATTCCATATGTTGCGTAGAAAGCCACAGGTGTAAACAGTATTGCGGCCCCAATTACTGATGCCATCAGGCCGGAGATAATTAATATAGTTTTAAGCACATTTGACTTTTTCATATTTTTTAATCCCTTTAATTTAGAAGTAAGCGCCTGCATATTTGCGGAGGCATATTCAGATAAAAACATTAAGCAGATTGCTTTTTTATTGCAGTATCCCAAACGCCAGACTCTATCGTCTTTTGTACATAGGTTTTGAAGTCGGTTGCGGGTCGGCCAAGAGCCTCATAAATGCCTGGCATAACGTTACTGTTTCTGCCGTCAAATACGACAGTGAACAATTCGCGCAGTAACCATTGCAGTTCTTCTGGCTGCCCCTGTTCGCGTAACGCGTTAATATATGCATCAACTGGAACTGAGGTATATTGCACATGACGACCCAGCGCATCGGATATCTCATTAATACATTGAGCAAAATTCAGAGCACGAGGACCTGTGAGTTCATATAGTTTGTTACGATGGGCAGGATCGATTAACGTAGCAACCACAACCTCGGCAATGTCATCAGTGTCTACAAAAGGCTCAATGGTGTCGGCTGCAGGCAAGACTAGTTCTCCTGCCAATATACCTTCCAGCATAAAGCTCTCGCTGAAATTTTGGCTGAACCAGCTGCACCTGACGATATTCCAGGATATACCACTGGTTATAAGTATTTCCTCAGCACGTTGTGCGCCTTCCTCACCTCGACCTGAAAGCAGAACAATATGTTTCAATCCGTTTTCGCCGGCTATTCGCACAAACTCTTTAATTGCCGCTTCCGCAGCGGGTACAGCAAGATCCGGCTGATAGGTGACGTAGGCTGAACGCGTGCCCTTGATAGCCATTTCCCAGGTCGCGGGGTTGTTCCAGTCAAAAGCCGGTTCGGTTGATCTTGAGACAGGGCGCGTGGTATATCCTAGCGCTTGCAGGCGTTGGTTTACCCGTGAACCTGTCTTGCCGTTTTTACCGACGATGAGAATGGGTGAAGTTTTCATGTTTTCAGTCTCCTGTGTTGCTTGTTGTGGAATGTAAGCGAACTTTATGCTCGTTATGGTTATAAATTTTAGGCATACAAGCAGGATTAACAATCATAATAAGTCCATTAATATTTGCATTTCGTCCAAATGTGCTAGACTATTGGGTAATAAATTAGAAAAGAGCTAGACCATGCAACGCAGCAACACAAAGGCCCCGGATTTCACTGACCCGCTCGGCGAAGCCTTGCACATGCTCCGGTTCACCGGCACATTTTATTGTCGATCCGAGCTGACGGCGCCATGGGGTATAGATCTGCCTCCATTTGAAGGAAGCATGATGTTTCATGTTGTTACGTCAGGTCACTGCTGGCTCGAGGTTGAAGGTGAAGAACCCCGTATGCTTCAACAAGGTAGTCTGGCGCTCGTTCCCCACGGCCATGGGCATTGCATCCGCAGTAATCCGACTGATCCATCAGTACCACTATTCGATATACCGGTTGAAAAGGTTAGTGATCGATATGAGATCATGCGCTACGGTGGAGAAGGAGAGTTAACCCATCTTACCTGCGGAGTGGTTCGCTTCGACCAAGTGGCGGGTCAGCAACTGATCGGTTTATTACCAAAGGTTTTACAGATCGATAGCTGGGACGATGATGAAGGCAGCTGGTTGCATAGCACACTCCGTTTCATGGCTCGTGAAGCCCGGGAGATTCGACCGGGTGGAGAAATCGTTATCACGCATTTGGCTGATATTCTCATCATTCAGGCAATTCGGTCGTGGATCGACTCGGCACCTGAAGCAGGACGGGGTTGGCTCGCTGGCCTGCGCGATGACCAGATTGGGAGGGCGCTTGCAACAATTCATCGCGAGCCGGAAAAAGACTGGAATGTGGCCTTGCTGGCAAAGGAAGTCGGTATGTCACGCTCAGGTTTCTCGGCTCGTTTTACCAATCTGGTTGGCGAATCTGCCATGCGCTACCTCACTCATTGGCGTATGCAACTTGCACGTGCACAACTTCAGGACACTTCGGATTCTCTCAATGTTCTGGCTGATCGCCTCGGTTATCAATCCGAAGCAGCATTTAGCAGGGCTTTCAAACGGGTTTTTGGTGTGTCGCCAGGAAGCGTTCGGCACACCGGTTCCCTCTGACTATTAATCGCCTGGTCAGATAGCATTGATGTGCATGCGTGAATAAAATTACGAGTAGAATCATTCGACTAGAAGCGCAGCAAAAATTCCTTGTCAGGCCACTTTTTCACACGTTATAGTATTGTATCCAAATACGGTTTATTGCGAGTGAAGTTTTACAGCCAAGATGGTGTTTGGGGTCGAAGCATGTTTTGCAAACTTTTAAGGTTAGGGTCAAAGCATAATAATTTAAATACAAAACATTGGAGAAAGTAATATGGCACGTGGAGTTAACAAGGCAATCATCGTAGGTAATGTGGGTCAGGATCCCGAGGTCCGTTACATGCCAAGTGGTTCAGCCGTGGCAGAGGTTTCTGTCGCGACCTCCGAGCAATGGAAAGACAAGCAATCCGGTGAGAAGCAGGAGCGTACCGAGTGGCATCGCGTAACCTTCTTTGGCCGCCTGGCTGAAATTGTCGGTGAATACATCAAGAAGGGCTCTCAAATCTACGTTGAAGGCTCTATCCGAACAGAAAAATGGCAGGATAAACAGGGCAATGACCGATATACCACCAAGATCATTGCCAATGAAATGCAGATGTTGGGCAGCCGTACAGGGGGTAGTGCCAGTTTTGACCAAAGCGCCCCTTCTCAGTCATATAACCAGGCGCCACAACAGGCACCTGCAGCAAAACCGGCGGCAGCGGCCACTGATTTTGATGATGATATACCATTCTAAAAAACACCTAAGACTTTATTTGTAAAATAAAATATCTAAGCCCCTTTAACTAGGGGCTTTTTTATAGTGTTTGGTAATGGCTATCACGTCTCTTCATGCGCATCAAATATTGAGCTCATTACACGTTTGAGCTTTTAGATGTAACCTTCAAAGGCAACTTTACCTGCATGCGTTAACTGGTATGTTATTTGCGCTCGGTTTTTTGCAGCAACTTCCTCAGGTGGTCATTGAGGTTTCTGTCAGTGATATCCGGTTCTTGTAAAATGGCTCAATCGATCTGGAATAACTACTTGTGTCTTGTTGCAAGGGTGAATTCATGGAATACTGTTTGCAATTAAAGCAAGCGCCTATTGATCATGAAGCCAAGAGGATCGAACAAAGAATGTTAGTACCTGTAATACTGTCTGGTGGTGCCGGTACACGTTTGTGGCCCGTATCACGCCAAGAATACCCCAAACCCTTTATGCGATTGCCCGATGGTGAAGGCCTGTTGCAGAAAACACTCAAGCGCGCCGTCAAATTGAATGATGTTGCTTCAGTAATGACGATTACCAATCGTGATTATTTTTTTCATACACGTGATGAATATCAGGAGCTGGAGCTGGATGTCGATCTGGGTTACTCCTATGTGCTTGAGCCATGTGCTAGAAATACTGCGCCGGCCATTGCCATGGCAGCGATGGCATTGAAGGATCAGGAAGATGCCGTGATGCTTGTACTGCCGGCTGATCACGTTATCGAAAACCAGCAGGCATTTGGCCGGGCGGTCGATACCGCGGTGGAGCTTGCTCAACAAGACTACCTTGTGACTTTTGGCATCCAGCCCGACAAGCCGGAGACCGGGTACGGTTATATCCACAAAGGTGAGGCGATTGAAGGGCAGGAGAGAGCATACAAGGTAGCAGAGTTTGTTGAAAAACCGGATCTGGCTACCGCTGAAGTCTATGTAAAATCGGATGGCTATGCGTGGAATTCCGGCATGTTCTGTTTTCGCCCGTCTGTTTTTTTACAGACGTTGGAGAAAACTGCACCTGATATCTATGCCGGCGTGCAGGCTTGCTGGCAGCAGACAGAAACGACTATCCAGCCACTGGAGCTGGATAAAGCCACCTTCGCTGCTACCCCGGCGGATTCCATTGATTATGCTGTAATGGAAAAAGCCGAACGTGTGGCTGTGGTGACCTGCGACATTGGATGGAGTGATGTTGGTTCATGGGACTCGGTCAGTGATTTGCATCAGCAGGATGAAAAGGGAAACAAAACCGTTGGCGATTGCATGTTGTTCGATACGCAGGAATGTTATGTGCATAGTGAGGACAGGTTGGTTGCCGCATTGGGTGTCGATGGTCTGATTATCGTCGATACGCCGGATGCCTTGCTGGTAGCGGACCGTAGCCAATCACAGAATGTGAAAAAAATAGTGGATCGTCTGAAGTCCGAAGACCATGAAACCTATCGCTTGCATCGAACGGTCCATCGTCCATGGGGGACCTACACTGTTCTAGAGGAAGGTGAGCGCTTTAAAATCAAGCGTATTGTCGTCAAGCCAGGTTCAACCCTGTCGTTGCAAATGCATCATCATCGTAGTGAGCACTGGATTGTGGTATCCGGAACAGCAACGGTGGTTAATGGCGATAAAACCTTCAATGTCTATACTGACCAGTCTACCTATGTACCGGCAGGGAACAAGCACCGTCTTTCTAACCCGGGTATCACGCCATTGGTGATGATCGAGGTGCAGAGTGGTGAATACCTTGGGGAGGATGATATTGTAAGGTTTGATGATGAGTATGGGCGGTCTTGATTCGGGTTGTAAAATCCAACGCAAAGGCGCGAAGACGCAAAGGGCGCAAAGCTTTGTGAGTATTTGATTGTTGTCTCAATCTGGTTGGATATATCGATGTCAGATCAGGTACTTTACCATGCTATAAAAGTGGTTTGTTGTGACCGCACCCCCGAACAAACCTGTAAATAATACTTTGCGCCCTTTGCGTCTTCGCGCCTTTGCGTTGGAAGTTAATAAAATCAACCGCTTACATAATTTTCAATCATAACTATCAGCATCATTTTCTGGAATTAGTCGTTAAAAAGTAGTATCTTACGCCTCCCAAACAAACGAGGTCACCATGCCAGGCAAGATTCATATCCGCACCTTTGGTTGCCAGATGAATGAGTACGATTCCGATAAAATGGCGGATGTACTCAGGGAATCCCATGGCCTCGAAATAACCCCGATACCTGAACTGGCAGATGTGTTGTTGCTGAATACCTGTTCGATTCGTGAAAAGGCTCAGGAAAAGGTTTTTTCACAGTTGGGTATGTGGCGTGAAATCAAGGAAAAACGACCTGAAGTTGTCATCGGTGTGGGAGGTTGTGTCGCCAGTCAGGAGGGTGATGCAATTCGCCATCGAGCGCCCTATGTAGACATGGTGTTTGGTCCGCAAACACTACACCGATTGCCTGCCATGCTGGATGAGGTAAAAGGCAAGCACAGCGCGGTAATTGATATCACTTTCCCGGAGATTGAAAAATTTGACTGTCTGCCACAACCTCGTGCTGAAGGTCCGAGTGCATTTGTCTCTATCATGGAAGGTTGTAGCAAGTATTGTACTTTTTGTGTTGTGCCCTATACCCGAGGTGAGGAAGTCAGTCGTCCCCTGGATGATGTTATTGCCGAAGTCGTTGCCCTGGCGGAGCAAGGTGTGCGCGAAGTTAACCTGCTCGGTCAGAATGTGAATGCCTATCGAGGTCAAATGGATGATGGCGATTTCGCAGACCTGGCTTTACTCATTAATTATATTGCAGCCATTGAGGGAATAGACCGTATTCGCTACACCACTTCGCATCCTGTTGAGTTTTCCGATAGTTTGATCGAAGCGTATGCAGAAGTACCGCAGTTGGTAAGTCATTTACATTTGCCAGTGCAAAGTGGTTCTGATGATGTGTTGTCGATGATGAAACGGGGGCATACGGCGGCTGAATATAAAGACAAGATCAGGCGTCTGCGCGAAATTCGTCCTGAGCTGAGCCTGTCATCCGATTTTATAATTGGTTTTCCGGGTGAAACGGATGAGGATTTCAAGGCAACCATGGATTTGATCGAGGAGGTTGGTTTTGATTTTTCGTTCAGCTTTATTTTCTCGGCGCGTCCGGGTACACCTGCCGCTGCACTGGATGATGATGTACCACTGTCTGTAAAGAAAGAGCGATTGGCTATCCTGCAGGCACGCATTACCGAAATGGCGTCTGCGATCAGTGATGACATGGTGGGTACGGTGCAACGTGTGTTGGTAGACAGGCCTTCCCGAAAAGATCCACGCGAGATGGCAGGGCGTACCGAGAATAACCGCGTGGTTAATTTTGTTGGTGCTGAAACATTACTTGGCCAGTTTGTTGATGTGCGCATTACACAGGCCTTGCCTAATTCGCTGAAAGGTGAGCTGCTGGATTTGCCGGTAGACAAGGCTGAAACTGCCTAATGCGTTTCCCGATACGTTAACATTATGAAAATAATGAAATTTATTTGCTTATTTGTTTGTGAGCGATCAAGATATCAGCCGTTTTCGGCTTGCCAGACAGCCTTGTTTAAACCATACTTGAACAATATGAAAGCACAAATAGTACAGTTTCCTGATCAAAACATCATCGGCCGATGAGTCGCTTGTTGAAACACTAAATTATCTTGAACGATCTCCCCGCTAGTATGGATGTTGCACTTGAACCCGCCGATAACAGTCGGTTGGCAAACCTGTGTGGTCAGTTTGATGAGCACTTGCGTCATCTGGAGCGACGTCTGGGTGTAGAAATCAGTAATCGCGGCAACCTGTTTCAGGTCATTGGTGATGAACAGTCTACGCGTGCAGCATACCGCTTACTGAAAAAATTGTATGCGGCTACAGAAAAGGAATTACTTTCGCCCGAGTCAATTCATCTCTACCTGCAGGAGTCGGGTCTGGAGGAAGCGCTTGATGAAGTCGTCAACCCGGTGGGTGACCCCGAGATTTATATCAGCACGCGTAAAAATCTGATTCGTGGTCGTGGACCCAACCAGCAACGGTATCTATCCAATATCATTACGCATGATATTAATTTTGGTATTGGTCCTGCTGGCACGGGTAAAACCTATCTGGCCGTTGCCTGTGCTGTTGACGCGCTGGAACAGGAGAAGGTCAGAAGAATTGTGCTGGTACGACCGGCAGTCGAGGCAGGAGAGCGACTGGGTTTCCTGCCTGGCGATATGGCGCAGAAGATCGACCCTTACCTGCGACCACTGTATGACGCCTTGTATGAAATGATGGGTTTCGACAAGGTCAGCAAGTTGATTGATCAGCATATTATAGAAGTTGCGCCTTTGGCCTTTATGCGTGGTCGTACACTAAATGAATCTTTTATTATCCTTGATGAAGCGCAAAACACGACAGTTGAACAGATGAAAATGTTCCTGACGCGCATCGGTTTTGGTTCGACTGCCGTTGTGACCGGTGATATTACACAGACGGACCTACCCAGTCATAGCCAATCGGGTTTAAGGCATGTAACCGAGGTGTTGAAAGATATTGAAGGTATCAGTTTTAATTTTTTCACTTCGCGCGATGTCGTGCGGCACCCCCTTGTGCAGAAAATCGTGAAGGCTTATGACAAACATTCAGAGCAGCAATAGGATTCCGGTTTGCCAGTAGACGTTGTCATGCAGGTGCAAACTGAATGTGCTAGCCTTCCGACTGAAACCGATTTTGTGCGTTGGCTGAGTGAAACATTGCAAGATAATACGGCCTGCCTGGAAGTTGTAGTACGTATTGTGGATGAAGCGGAAAGTGCTGATTTAAACCAGACATACAGGAGCAAACAGGGGCCGACGAACGTCCTGTCATTTCCATTTGATGCGCCTGCTGAAGTGGAAAATAATCTGTTAGGTGATCTGGTTATCTGTGCGCCGGTAATAGAGCGCGAAGCCTTGCAGCAAGGAAAAAAGGTCGAGGCCCACTGGGCGCATATGGCGGTCCATGGAGGCTTGCATTTGCAGGGTTATGAACATCAGACCGATGCGCAAGCAGAGGAAATGGAGTCACTGGAGACAGAAATTTTAACCGGTATGGGTTATGCAGCGCCCTACCAACTGGATAAGACAAGCTAAACGGAGAATGAGATAAGGCCATGAGCGAGGACACGTCGAGTACCAACGATTCCGATGGGAGATCCTGGATAGAACGATTGACCCAGATATTGCAAATAGACCCGCGGGATCGAGAAGAGTTACTGGAAGTACTGAGGGATTCTGAAAAACGCGCCCTGATGGATGCCGATTCTCTTGGTATGATCGAAGGTGTATTACAGGTATCCGAGATGCAGGTGCGCGATATTATGATACCGCGTTCCCAGATGTCTGTTTTATCACGTGGCCAGTCGCATGAAGATATGCTGGCCGAAATCGTCGATAGCGGGCATTCGCGTTTTCCTGTTATTGGTGAAGGGCGTGATGATGTCGTTGGTATCATGCTGGCTAAGGACATGCTGCGTTTTTCCGGGCAGGATGAAAAATTTAATGTACGCGATATTTTACGTTCTCCCGTATTTGTGCCTGAAAGTAAACGTCTGAATGTATTACTTAAAGATTTTCGTTCAAGTCGCAATCATTTGGCCATTGTGGTTGATGAGTATGGTGGTGTTGCAGGGATGGTAACCATTGAAGATGTGCTGGAACAGATTGTTGGAGAAATTGAGGACGAGCATGATATTGATGAAGGCAAATCAATACTTCAGCATGATGAATCGCATTATATAGTCAAGGCACTAACTGATATTGAAGATTTCAATGAATTCTTCAAGTCAGATTTCAGTGACGAGGAATTTGATACGATTGGTGGTCATGTCCTCAAGGCGATGGGGCATATGCCTAAGCGTGACGAAGTGGTTAATATAGGTGAGATGTCTTTTCGCATTTTACGCTCGGACAACCGGCGTATTCACTTGCTAGAAGTGATAATAGAGGCGCGCCCGGATTCTGAGCAGGCAATAGAAAAACAATAATTTATGAAATTGCAATTTTTGCAATCAATGTCATTGCGTTTTATCACGGTATTTCTGGCTGGCTTGCTGATGCCGTTGTCATTTGCCCCGATCAATTGGGGTCCAGTGTCAGTGTTGGCATTGGCCTTTCTGTTTTATCAATGGCAACAAGGTAACGCGCGACAAGCCTGGTGGCTTGGCTGGGTTTTTGGTACTGCGATGTTTCTGGGTGGTGTCTACTGGGTCTATGTCAGTATGCATGATTTCGGTTACATCCCTGTCTTTTTTGCAGCCTTGCTTACCTTGTTGTTTGCCCTGTTTCTGGGCCTGTTTCCAGCAGTCGTCGGCTGGTTGTCGCTACGGTATTTTCATGTGGGCAAGGGCTTGCAGCTCTGGCTGGTATTCCCACTGATCTGGGTACTGTTCGAGTGGATACGTAGCTGGCTGTTTACCGGGTTTCCATGGCTTAACATCGGTGTCAGCCAGGTTGGCTGGCCGCTCATGGGCTATGCTCCATTATTCGGGGAATATGGCATGAGTTGGCTGGTAGCTTTAACGGCATCGGCGATCGTATTTTGTCTGGATACCGTGATGGCAAAACGTATTCTGACTGTCGTTTTGCTGGGGTTGTGTTGGTTGGCAGGCGGCCTGCTGAACGAGGTGGAATGGACTGAAGCACAGGGAGAGCCGTTTGAAGTGGCATTGGTTCAAGCTGATGTGGACCAGGAAAAGAAATGGAATCCGGATTTTCGTGAAGAGATTATCAGCAGTTACCTGGAACAGACGCAGCCATATTGGGGGGTGGATGTGATTATCTGGCCGGAAACCGCAATATCGGCATTTTATGATCATGTGCCGGACATAGTCGATGGCCTGGAACAACGTGCCAGGCAATTTGGCAGTGATATGCTGGTTGGTATTCCCAGCCGCGATATTGAATCCGGGGACTACTACAACAGCATACTAAGCTTGGGAGAAGAAAGAGGGCTGTACCACAAACGACACCTTGTCCCATTTGGCGAATTTATTCCATTCCAGGCATGGATCAGCGATGTGCTTGACTTTATGGGGCTGCCGATGTCCGGTTTCAGTCGGGGCAGCGCCCAACAATCACCGTTAATGGCAGGTGGCTACCTGGCTGGACTGACTGTTTGTTATGAAATTATATTCAATAGTGAAGTCATACAGTCCTTGCCAGAGGCGCATTATCTGGTCAATGTGAGCAACAATACCTGGTTTGGCGATAGCAGCATGCCACATCAGCAATTACAGATGGCGCAATTGCGTGCGCGAGAAACGGAGCGGTATGTTCTGAGCGCGACCAACAATGGTGTCAGTGCCGTGGTAGACAGCAGAGGAGTGATACTGTCGGTATCGCCCCGCGGGCAGAAACATGTCTTGCGTGAAAAAGTGCAGGCACGTTCTGGAGCTACACCTTATGTGTATTGGGGTAATTATCTGGTTTTAACATTTATTGCCATTGGAATATTATGGTTATTATTTAGCCACAACCGTCCTAACAAGTCTTTTAGTTGATCCTGTCTTCTTCAGATCTGGCCTGATTAGCCGCTATCTTGGCCTGAAAATACCCGTTTTTTAATCAGGCTTATTACTTGTATGGTTTTTGCGAAAACAAAATTCATCATCATTATGGGTTTTGCCATGATATTGCTGATCTTTGCAGCTCTGGTGTCGGTGTGGGTCACGACCCAAAAACACCAGCGTGAACGTTTGTTGAAGATTGACAATCTGCGTCAGGCGACCAAAAGCATTGGCAATATGCGTCAGGCGGCCTTGCGTCGTTCCCTGTTATTGCATGAAATGTCCTTGAAAGATGAGTATTTTGATCGTGAAGACAGACATCAGGAGTTTGTTTCCCAGGCAGGCGTGTTTATTCAGTCGCGTGATGAGTTGTTATCCCTGTCGTTGTCGGATTCAGACAAGTTGCTATGGGGTAAACTGCGTGAGTTGATTCTGATCAATGAGAAAGGCCAGTCCCATGTCGCCAGACTGTTACTGGATGGCAGGCAGGAGGCAGGTCGCGCATTGTTGAGTAACGAGATAATCCCAAATCAGCAAAAGATCATGGAGCAGCTTTCCGAAATGTTCCAAAACCATAACCTGCAGGTCGCAAGGGAATTCAGGATTGCAGATGAAAAACAGACCAGTGCATACAGGATTATCATCATTCTGGCTGCTGCGGCCTTATGTATCAGTATCGCTATTATTGTTTTTATTGTTCGTAGTACAACGCGTATACAAAGGGATTTAGCCAAGGCCGATGAAGCAAGGATTGCCAACCGCATGAAGTCCGAATTTCTTGCCAATATGAGCCACGAAATACGTACGCCATTAACATCAATTATCGGTTATTCACAAATTGCCCTGAATACAGACCAATCAAGAGAAGAGCGTATTGACGGACAGCGTGCCGTGTTACGTAACGGCAAGCATCTGTTGCGAATTATTAATGAGATCCTTGATTTATCAAAGATAGAGGCAGGTAAATTTGATCTTGAAATGTTACCCGTTTCGACCTTTGCATTGATGCAGGACGTCTGTGACATTGCCATGCTGAAGGCGAAAGACAAGGGGCTGCAGTGTGGTGTGAACTTTGTGTACCCGCTGCCAGAAACATTTAAAACGGATCCGGTCCGACTGAAACAGATATTGCTTAATTTAATGATCAATGCCGTCAAATTTACGGACGAAGGTCATGTTTATGTCAAGGTATGGTGTGATCGTTACGCAAACAAGATGATTTTTGAGGTTGAAGATACCGGCATTGGTATAGATGCCGGTAATCAGGAGAAAATATTCGCCGCCTTCACGCAGGCCGAGGTCAGCACCTCGCGTAAATACGGTGGTACTGGCCTGGGACTGACGCTGTCCAGGCAACTATGCGTACTTCTGGGAGGTGGCTTGACGGTCAGGAGCAAACCAGGACAGGGTAGTACCTTCACGGCATCGGTTGATACGGATAGTCTGGAGCATATTGATTTTGTTTATGATGGGAATGAAGTCAAGTCACGATCCGAGGATACAGATATGGTTATTCCGTCTTTGGAAGGCAATGTTTTACTGGTTGATGATGTGCCGGATAACCAAAAACTGATGTTATACCTGATAAGCAAGACAGGCGCATGGGTTGATGTTGCAGAAAATGGTCTGCAGGCACTCGAAATGATGCGCACAAAGCAATACGACCTGGTACTAATGGACATGCAAATGCCTGTTATGGATGGACTGCAAGCGACACGTGCCTTAAGAAAAGACGGCGACATGACACCGGTGGTTGCATTAACGGCCAATGCATACAAGAGTGATCGTGCCGATTGCAGTGAAGCAGGTTGCGATGATTTTTTATCCAAGCCGGTTGATATGGATGAGTTAGGCCGGGTTTTGAAGGTGTATCTGAAAACAGCTGATCATAATAAAAAGGGTGAAGAGGGGCATACGGTTTCAGAGTTTAATGCTGACCCGGAACTCATGCAGATAGTCGATAATTTTGTCAGGTATCTGCCGCAGCATCTGGCCAATATTAATGGTCTGTACAGTACGCGGCATTGGGAAGAGCTGGGTTATACCCTGCATAGTCTGAAAGGCTCTTCCGGTAGCATGGGTTTCCCTGTGTTGGCTGAGCACATAGCAGGAATGGAAACTTGTCTGAAGGTGGGTGAATATTATCAACTGGACAAACAGATAAGGGAGTTTGAGCGCCTGGTATCTAAGATCAGTGCAAGCGATGAGGTTAATAGCGTAATTTAACATGTTGAAATAGCTAGCATTGTAGCATGTGATAGCTACAACTTAACAAATTGCTAAAGTAATTTAATAGGCTGGCCGATCATTAGTAAATATTGCAATGTCCATATAAAGAATAACAACCCATGATTCTGGCCTCTAACAACCGAACCAGTCCAATCATCGTTACGGGATTTGCCCTCGTTTTACTGACCTTTATGGCCCTGGCTGCGGTGTGGTTAAGTACTCAGGAGCATCAGCATGCTCGTCTGTTGAAGATCGAGACATTCAGGGAGGCTGCAAAGAGTATCGGTAATATGCGGCAGGCAGCACTGAGACGATCCGTGTTGTTACATGAAATGTCTTTATTAAAAGACTACTTTGATAAAAACGCCAAGTTGGAAGAGTTTAATGATCAGGCAGGTCTGTTCATACTGGCCCGGGAAAACCTGTTATCACTTGACCTTGATAGAGATGATCGTGCCTTATGGGAAGAGGTGAGGGTACAGGTCAAGGAAAATTCCAAAGAGCAATTGCATGTCGCCCATTTATTTATGCAAGAAAAATATGAAGCAGGGCGGGCCTTGTTGACCGAAAACGTGTTGCCAAAACAGCAGCAGGTCATGAGGATGTTGTCCAGTTTGTTTGAGTCTCATAATCTTCATGTCGCCAATGAATTCAAATCAGCTGAACTCGAACAGCAGCAAACTTACCGGATTATTGCCAGTCTTCTTGGTCTGGCCCTGTTGACCAGTATAGGTATTATTTATTATGTGGTGATCACGACGGGGCGTATACAAAAAGATCTACTTAAAGCGGATGAGGCGCGTGTTGCCAATCAAATGAAGTCTGATTTTCTGGCAAACATGAGTCATGAAATCAGAACTCCTTTGACTTCTATTATCGGGTATTCAGATGCCGCGCTGAACCCTGGTCAGAGTCGCGAACAACGTATGGACGGCATTCGCACCATTCGCCGTAATGGCCAGCACTTACTCACGCTCATCAATGAGATTCTTGATCTGTCAAAGGTAGAAGCAGGTAAAATGGAGATCGAAACACTGGAAGTGTCGATTATTGATGTTTTGAATGATATTGCTGATATTGTCAGTATCCGGTTATGTGAAAAAGAACTGGAATGGGGAATTAATTATATATACCCGTTACCGTCGACGATACAAACGGATCCTGTGCGTTTGCGGCAGATCTTGTTAAACCTGGTCAATAATGCCATCAAGTTTACCCGAGCTGGCTATGTCTATATCAATGTCCGATGTGATCAACACCAAAAAAGAATCTTCTTTGAGATCGAAGATACTGGCATCGGTATTACGGATGTACAGGCAAGCAGGGTATTTGATTCCTTTACACAAGCAGATAAAAGTACGACCAGGGAGTACGGCGGCACAGGACTGGGGCTGGCTTTATCAAGACGGTTGTCACGCATGCTTGGCGGTGATATCAGTTTGAAAAGTACGCCCGGTATTGGCAGTACGTTTACAGTGAGTATTGATACAGGAGAAATTGATCAGAATACAATTATTTATCAATCTGACCAGGTCAAGTCTTCCGTAGACAGAAAAACACTGGCTATGCCAATACTGGAAGGCAAGGTATTATTGGTAGATGATCTGGAAGATAACCGGAAGCTGGTTGCTTACCTGATTGAAAAAACAGGTGCGCAGGTAGATGTTGCTACTAACGGGCAACAGGCCATCGACATGAGCAAGTTTACACGTTATGACCTGGTGCTGATGGACATGCAAATGCCGGTAATGGATGGACTGACCGCAACAACTGTAATACGTGAGAAGGGTTCTGACGTACCCATCGTTATGTTGACAGCCAATGCCTATGCCAGTGATAGACAGAAATGTGAACAAGCAGGGGCGACCGGTTTCCTGACCAAGCCCCTTGATACTAGAAAGTTGAACGCAACGCTGGTTAAGTACCTGCATGTCTGCGATATAAAGGAAGAAAAACTCAACCCGGTTTATTCGAGTTTACTACAGGAAGAACCTGGTCTGGTTGATATAGTCAATCGCTTTGTCCTCTATTTGCCAAGGCAAATTGAGGATATAGAGGTGTTGTGCAATAACGCTGAATGGGGCCAGTTGCTTGCAGTCCTGCATGATTTGAAGGGTACATCAGGCAATATGGGTTTTGCTGAGGTATATGATTGTGTCGTGTCCATGGAAAATATATTGCGAGCCGAGCAGTACGGGGAGCTGAAAATACAACTGTCGTATTTACGGAAACTCGCCGGTGTACTCGATACACGTGTGAGTGTCTGAGTAATTAGTGGCTACGCGATTTACGTGAAAATTGTGTAGCATGACATTTCGGACAAGGTGGGATGTGTCCAGTTGTATGAAAGTGTAACTCTTCCTGGCAGCTGTCACAGACCAGTAAACCGGGCCCGGTAATCTCTCCGGTATGATATTCATTCACATGCTTGGCGTTTTCCTCCAGTAGCAGCAGGTCCAGCTTGGTATTGTCGGCAACCTGCAGAAACAGATCGATGATGTTCCATTCAATCAGCTCCATGTCCATATGTAACCAGTCTGCCAGATCACGTTTATTATCGCTCAAATATTCACCAGCATTATGCAGGTCGCGTTTCAGGTAGGCGCTGACTTGCTCGGCTTCCTCGTGCGTGACATTATCTTTTTCTGCCATTTCATCGCGTGCCTTTTTGAGCATATCCTGCAGATTTTCTGTGCCCTGCTCGGACTTTTCAAGCAACGCATGCAGGTTTTCCATCATGTTGTCATAGGCATGGATGAGTTTGTCTTTGAGGGAGTCGTTGTGTTCGGTCATGATAGCCGCCTTCCATAATGGTTTACTATTTCTAGTATAAGCATATTCAGGTAAAAGGGGAAAGGGGCAAGATAGAGGGGGAGAGCAATATTGTCTGTAATAATTTTACACAGTCTCAAAAATTTATGAGATTTCCGTTGCTTGTTGCTTTTACCGGGCATCTTCACCCTATTTTTTACCTTTTACCCTGTTTTTAAGGTATCCTTGTATTTTTTTGAAGAACAGAAAATCACAGACAAATAACACAATGCAAGCAATCTATAACCCCGCAGAAATTGAAGCCGAAACCCAGGAGTATTGGGAAAAAAATCAAACATTTAAGGTGGTTGAAGACCCGCAGAAAGAAAAATACTACTGCCTGGCGATGTTTCCCTATCCAAGCGGGTATCTGCATATGGGGCATGTTCGTAACTATACCCTGGGTGATGTTATTGCCCGTTACCAGCGAATGCTGGGTAAAAATGTCCTGCAACCCATGGGTTGGGATGCCTTTGGCCTGCCGGCTGAAAATGCAGCCATGAAAAATAATGTGGCTCCGGCAAAGTGGACCTATGAAAATATTGAGTATATGAAAGGCCAGCTGAAAGAGCTGGGTTTTGCCTACGACTGGGATCGCGAAGTTGCCACTTGTCACCCCAAATATTATCGATGGGAGCAATGGTTGTTTACACGGTTGTTCAAAAAAGGACTGGTATACAAAAAAACGGCGGCCGTAAACTGGTGCCCGCATGATTTGACGGTTTTGGCCAATGAGCAGGTAATCGAGGGGAAATGCTGGCGTTGTGACACGGTAGTAGAGCGCAAGGAAATACCGCAATGGTTCATGAAGATCACCGACTATGCCGATGAGCTGCTCAAGGACCTTGAGCAATTACAGGGCTGGCCAGACCAGGTGCGCACGATGCAGCATAACTGGATTGGTAAATCACGGGGCCTGGAAGTGCAGTTTGGCATTGAAGGTCAGGCGCAACCGCTGAAAGTGTTTACCACGCGACCTGATACGTTGATGGGGGTCAGTTATGTGGCGGTGGCCCCTGAGCACCCCCTGGCAAAACAGGCAGCAGCAAATAACCAGGCCTTGTCGGACTTTATCGAAGAGTGCAGCCATATGGAAACATCGGAAGCGGCGATGGAGACCATGGAGAAAAAGGGCGTGGATACCGGTCTGCTGGCAATCCATCCAGTAACCGGCAATAAGGTGCCCGTATTCGCCGCGAACTTTGTTCTCATGGGATATGGTGAGGGAGCCGTGATGGCCGTGCCTGCTCATGATCAACGTGACTGGGAATTTGCGCAGAAATATAACTTGCCCATCAATCAGGTGATTGCACCGGCAGATGGCAGTGCTATTGATCTGGCACAGGCAGCCTATACTGATAAAGGCAAGCTGGTGAATTCAGGTGACTTTGATGGACTGAATTTTAAAAAGTCATTTGATGCGATCGGCGGCTTCCTGCACAAGCAAGAAAAGGGGCAGGTGAAGATCAACTACCGCCTGCGAGACTGGGGCGTGTCGCGTCAGCGTTACTGGGGGTCGCCCATACCTATAATTAACTGCTCCGATTGCGGTGAAGTGCCGGTGCCGGAAGCTGACCTACCTGTTGTGCTGCCGGAAGATGTCTCGTTTGATGAGGTCGGCTCGCCAATTAAACGTATGCCGGAATTCTACCAGGTGGCCTGCCCACAGTGTGGTAAGGATGCCGAACGTGAAACCGATACCTTCGACACGTTTATGGAATCGTCCTGGTATTTTGCCCGTTTTGCCTGTCGTGATAACGACGAGGCGATGCTGGATGAGCGCGCCAATTACTGGTTACCTGTTGATCAATATGTTGGCGGTATCGAGCACGCGATTCTGCATTTGTTGTATGCGCGTTTTTACAACAAGTTATTGCGTGATGAAGGCCTGCTTAAGCATGATGAACCATTCAATAACTTGCTGACCCAGGGTATGGTCCTCAAGGACGGTACCAAAATGTCGAAGTCGAAGGGCAATACTGTCGATCCGCAGACATTGATCCAGTCCTATGGTGCAGATACCGTACGTCTGTTTACCATGTTCGCAGCACCACCTGAGCAATCACTTGAATGGTCAGACAGTGGTGTGGAAGGTGCCTATCGATTTCTCAAGCGTCTGTGGGCCATGGCTTATGAGCATAAGGACAGCGTACTGGCTTGTAACGAGGCTGATTGTGGTATCGATCAGGATACACTGAACGATGAGCAAAAAGCGGTGCGCCGAGAGATACACGAATTGTTGCAACAGGCATTGAATGACTTTAACCGTTATCAGTTTAATACCGTTGTTGCAGCCTGCATGAAAATGTTGAACGTGCTGGGTAAACGTCCTGCAGGTACGGGTACCGATGTTGATGCCTGTGTCAATCACGAGGCTATCGGTATCCTGATTAAATTGCTATCGCCGATTGCGCCACATATTACCATGGTGCTTTGTCGCGATCTGGGTTACGGCGATGATGTGTTGTCAGCCAGTTGGCCGGTTGTTGATGAGGCTGCACTGGTCAGGGACAGTATTGATCTTGTTGTACAAGTGAATGGGAAAGTGAGAGCCAGTATTGCTGTCGCAGCCAATGCCGACCAGGAAGCGATAAAAGCTGAAGCGCTTGCCAATGATAATGTGCAGCGCAATATAGAAGGTAAAGAGGTTAAGAAAGTGATTGTCGTGCCAGGCAAGCTTGTGAGTATTGTAGCCAAATGATGCGCACCGGCAGCATAGCACAGAAGTTATTATTCGGGGTCATGCTTGCCTTGCTGGTCAGCGCATGCGGGTTTCAATTGCGTGGCCATTATGCCTTGCCCGAAGGCATGGACAAGGTCATGGTACAGGGGCAGTCTGATGGTCTGTTAAAACGCTACCTTGTACAGTCGCTTTCACGTTCGGGTGTACTTGTCAGCAAGCGGCCGGACGATGCCACAGCTGTTATCAGTATTCACCAGGAGTCCCGTGATAGAAGGGTGTTGTCTGTGGGCGATAATGCCCGGGTACGGGAATACGAGAGTCTGTATAAACTGGTTTACTCTGTTTATCTGAAATCCGGCAAGCTGTTGATTGACAGGGACACGATACTGCTCAGTCGTGACTACAGTTTTAATGAAAGCGACATACTGGGCAAGGAACGAGAAGAAACCACCTTGCAACATGATATGCAAAAGCAAGCCGCCGAGACCATCCTCAGAAGGCTGGCCTATCTCAAGTAGCTGATATCTAGGGCTGAATTCTATATGAATTAACGGCATTAGTTGTCTGTGTTTTCTTCTGTCAGGTCATCTTGTATCTTTCCTGTTTTCCCTTTACCCTGAGCCCATGAAAATCAGGCCGGATCAATTGTCTTCTCACCTGCAAAAACCACTGTCGCCAATATACCTGGTCGGTGGCGATGAACCCTTGCAGGTACAGGAATCCTGTGATGCCATACGTGTGGTCGCCCGTGAGCAAGGCTATACCGAGCGAGAGGTAATGTCCGTGGAGCGCGGTTTTGCCTGGGACATGGTCTTACAGTCTGCCGACAGTATGTCCTTGTTTGGAGATAAAAAAATCATCGAGCTACGGATGCCGACAGGCAAGCCCGGTGATCAGGGTGGTAAGATGCTTCGCGCCTATGCCGAGCGACCGGCTGAAGATACCCTGTTGATAGTCATCTGCGGCAAGCTGGATGCAGCAACCCTACGCACTAAATGGGCGCAGGCGCTGGAAAAGGCCGGCGTGTTGATCCAGGTTTGGCCTATTGAGGCGGCCAGGTTGCACGACTGGGTGCAAACACGCATGCGTCAGCGTGGTCTGCAGGCTTCCAATGAGGCCATTTCGATCCTGGTGGAGCGGGTAGAGGGTAATATGCTTGCCGCGGCACAAGAGATCGACAAGTTATTGTTGCTATATGGCCCTTCACGGCTTGAGGCGGATGCCGTGGCCGATGCTGTGGCCGATAGTGCCCGCTACAGTATCTATAACCTGGTCGATACGGCCCTGACCGGTCGTGCCGACAAGACCCTGCATATGCTCAACGGCCTGCGCGCCGAGGGGGTGGATCCCGTGTTGGTATTGTGGGCGCTGAGTCGCGAGATTCGTTGCTTGTCGAATATGGCACTGGATGTACGCAAGGGGGCGGCCATCGAGGCTGTTTTGAGCCAGCAACGGGTATGGGAACGTCGCAAACCGGTGGTCCGGGAAGCCCTGAAACGGCATGGTTTGGGCCGTTGGTATGGTTTTTTGCAGCAGTGTGCCCGAATTGATCGCCTGATCAAGGGCCAGGAACTAGGAAAGCCCTGGGATGAACTGTTACAATTAGGCTTATCAGTAGCAGGAAAACAACCGACGTTAGTCTAATGAGTGCGAACCTACAATCAGAGTTTGATATACAGACCTATATGCGTGCTGTGGGCAAAAAGGCCCGTGATGCTGCTCGCCTGGTAGCGGCAGCCGATTCAGGCACAAAAAATGTGGCATTGAACTGTATCGCTGACAGGCTTGTGTCCGGCGCAGACAGTCTGCAGGCCGAAAACAAAAAAGACCTCAAGGCAGGCAAGGCCAATGGCCTGAGTGATGCCATGCTCGATCGCCTGGAGTTAACCACGGAACGTATCGCCAGTATGGCCGAAGGTCTGCGCCAGGTGGCCTCATTGGCTGACCCTGTTGGCGAGATCAGTGATTTACGTTACATGCCGAGTGGTATTCAGGTTGGTCGCATGCGCGTTCCGCTGGGCGTGATCGGTATCATTTATGAGTCACGACCCAATGTAACGGCCGACGCCGCGGCACTGTGCCTGAAGTCGGGTAATGCAACGATTTTACGCGGGGGGTCCGAGGCCATTCACTCAAACCAGGCCATTGCGGCGTGCATCCAGGATGGCCTGCAACAGGCCGGCCTGCCAGCGGATGCGATACAGGTTGTCGAGACAACAGACCGTGCCGCTGTAGGCGAGCTGATTCGCATGAACGAGTTTGTTGATGTGATAGTACCTCGTGGAGGCAAGGGCCTGATAGAGCGTATCAGTAACGAGGCCACGGTGCCGGTCATAAAACACCTCGACGGTATTTGCCATGTCTATATTGATGATGATGCAGACCTCGAAAAGGCACTTCAGGTTTCCTTCAATTCCAAGACCCAGCGTTATGGTACCTGCAACACCATGGAAACCCTGCTCGTAGCCGAGGCCATTGCTAATGAAGTATTACCTGAACTCGGTGGCATGTTTACCGAAAAGGGTGTGGAGTTAAGGGGTTGTGAAACCACCTGTAACATAATCGCCAATGCGAAAGCCGCCACCGATGAAGACTGGGACACGGAATACCTGGCGCCGGTGTTATCAGTTCGCGTCGTCAAGGGTCTGGATGAAGCGATCGCACATATTGAAACGCACAGCTCACGCCATACCGAGGCGATCATTACGGAAAACATTTCAAAGTCACGACGTTTTTTGCGTGAGGTTGATTCAAGTTCTGTGATGGTCAATGCATCCACGCGTTTCGCCGATGGATTCGAATACGGGCTGGGAGCCGAGATTGGTATCAGTACCGACAAGCTGCATGCGCGCGGCCCGGTCGGGCTGGAAGGTCTGACAACGCTCAAGTTTGTGGTTTTGGGCGACGGACATATCAGGAAGTAGCGAGTAGCTAGGTGCGAGTAGCGAGCAAAAGACCAGCCCCCTGTTCTATCAAGACAGATACTATAACAAGATGGCTTACCGGTAAGCCAGGCATGCAAAAACGAGCAGGGTATTCACTCCTGGCTACTAGCCACACGCTACTTGCAACATACCGATCATGAAACTGATCGGTATCTTCGGAGGTACATTTGATCCGGTGCATTTTGGTCATCTGCGACCCGTACAGGAAGTTTATCAGGATCTGATGCTGGATGAATTACTCTGGATACCGGCAGCTGTTCCGCCTCATCGGGATGAACCACAGGTATCCGTCAAGCATCGTTTATCTATGTTGCAACTGGCGCTGCAGGCTAATCCGGCATTTAAAATAGATACGCGTGAGCTGGAGCGTAGCGGGCCATCATATATGGTGGATACCCTGGTATCCTTGCGACAGGATTATGAGGATGCGAGCCTGGCTTTGATCATGGGGCAGGATGCATTCAATGGATTGCCGCAATGGCATCGTTGGCAATCGATATTGGAGCTGGCACACATTATTGTATGTACCAGGCCCGGGAGTGAATTTTCCTCCACAGGAGAATTGATGACTGTTTTGTCACAAGGGCGGGTGGAAAACAGCCAGCAGTTGAAATCAGCTCCTGCCGGCCTGATCTATACACATCCGGTTACACAATTGCCTATTTCTGCGACACAGATTCGCCGATTGTGTGAGCAGGGTAAAAGCCCGCGCTATTTAATGCCAGAGCGGGTATGTGAATATATCCAGGAACATAATTTGTATGAAACACAATCAGGTAAGTAAAACATGAAGCTAGAAGCGTTACAAAAACTCGTCGTTGATGCCATAGAGGATATGAAGGCGGTTGACCTTCGTATACTCGATGTACACGAGATGACTTCGGTAACCGATTTAATGATGATTGTAACAGGCAGTTCCAGTCGGCATGTCAAATCGATTGCGGACAACATTATTATGAAAGCCAAAGAACAGGGTATACCGCCGATGGGCTGTGAAGGTGAAGATGCCGGTGAGTGGG
>Ga0316207_10001836_pt1 | contig 24151 bp, 24 predicted proteins | sample 6weekpyrite_MG_FD_204943 | JGI IMG/M metagenome (GOLD analysis project Ga0316207, IMG submission 204943) | Microbial mat bacterial communities from mineral coupon in-situ incubated in ocean water Damariscotta River, Maine, United States -... | ecosystem: Environmental > Aquatic > Marine >... | reverse complement strand
CAGAGGCAGCCGGGGCGCTTGGCGACGCAAGACAGGTCAGATGATTGTCGGCCGGATTTGATCGTTGCAGATGAGTTTATTGTGACAAGGCAGTCCATTGACGCAGATACCGAAAACGTCACTTTCGGCTTTGCTGGCATTGTCGAAAATCTGGGGCAATGCCGGTCTGATAACAGCAGAACCAAGCTCATTCTCACGCTTTCAGGCGGACGTTGGCTCGGGCAGACACGGACCGATATCCCATCTATCCCGTCTGGTGGTTACGAGACGGTTCAGTTCGAGTTGACGATACCTTATGAAGACTTGCTGGATGAGGATTGCACATTGACCCGCGATAATTGGGTTGTGACGCTGACCGCAGATTGGCTAGAAACCAATGCGGAAACAGATGAAACCAATAATGAGAACGTGTTCAATTTCAGCACATCATCCGATAGCCTTTGCGCGTCAAGCTCAGACTACCGACTGGATACGATTGCACCGTTTCGTAATCCGTTCGAAAGACCACGTCGCCTGAATGATCGTTACAGGCATTAGACGGCGTAAAATAAAAAGAGCGGAAGATGATAAATCTCCCGCTCTTCTTGTTTGATGCGCCATAAGGGCCCGAACCCTATTCCGCCATTTCTTCCAGACGGTAACTGGCGAAAGCATCATCAACATCAGTATGGAAGATATGGTTGGAGTAATTACTGAGCGTTTTGACCGCTGTGGCCAGGACGGTTTCCATAATTTGTTTCTCAGAAAATCCGGCAGCCAGGAAAGCAGACGCTTCGGTTTTTCTTACCATGCCACGTGTATCAAAGACATGCTTGGTAAAAATGGCCAATGCCTGAAGCTTGGAATCGGGCAAATCAGAGCCTGAACGGATGGCAGACAGGGAGCCTGCATCCAGATTGGACATTTTGTCCGCGATCATGGAATGCGCGGCAACACAATATCCACAATCGTTTTCCCGGCTAATGATCAAAAAGACCACTTCCTGTTCCTGGGGGGTAAAGCCGGAGCTTTCCCGAAATTGCGTATAGCCGTGGGTATAGGTGCTCAGATAACCCGGTGAATTAGCCATGGTGCGATACATGTTGGGCACAAAGCCCAATTTGGCCTGGGTTGCTTCCATAATGTCCTTGGCAGCACCTTGGGCATCTTCAGTCCTGACGGGGGAGAGGCTGAGCTTGTATTCGGCGTCCATATTGATCTCCTGTAAATTGGGCGAACGGGCGTTATGGCTGTGCGCACTGTTCTGAATGAAACAGGATATGGAGATCGTGTGGATCAGTTCCAGAGGGCCGGAATTCACCTTTTTGTGAAAACCGGCTCCGTTGAAAATTATTCAGTGTCACTACGTTTGGGTAAAACCCAGCCGGGCCGGATAAAGTGACAGGTATAGCCTTCAGGCAGGCGCTCAAGATAATCTTGGTGTTCCGGTTCTGCTTCCCAGAAATCGCCTGCAGGTTCAATTTCGGTGACGACTTTTCCCGGCCACAGGCCGGACGCATCCACGTCTGCTATCGTGTCCAGAGCCACGGCTTTTTGATCCTCATTGAGATAATAAATTGCCGAGCGATAGGACAGGCCGAGATCATTGCCCTGACGGTTATGCGTGGACGGATCATGTATCTGGAAAAAGAACTCCAAAATCCTGCGATAGCTTATGACTTCCGCATTGAAGATGATCTCGATGCCTTCAGCATGGCTGCCGTGATTGCGATAGGTCGCATTAGCCACATCACCGCCGGTATAACCAACGCGCGTGGAGACAATACCGTCGAGCTTGCGGATTAAATCCTGCATACCCCAAAAACAGCCACCGGCGAGGACAGCGCGCTCTTCAGTCATCCGATGTCCTCCACCTGATCCAGATATTCACCATAGCCTTCCGCTTCCATCTGTGCCCGGGGGATAAATTTCAGGGAGGCAGAATTGATGCAATAGCGTAATCCGCCGCGATCTGCAGGACCATCATTGAACACATGACCGAGATGACTATCCCCATGCGTGCTGCGCACTTCGGTACGGACCATGCCGTGGGAATTGTCCATCAGCTCTGCGATATGTGCGGTCATTATCGGCTTGGTAAAGCTGGGCCAGCCACAACCGGATTCGTATTTGTCCGATGAAGCAAACAAGGGCTCTCCAGAAACGATATCAACATAAAGGCCTATGGCTTTATTGTTGAGATATTCACCGGTCCCGCCCATTTCAGTGCCATTTTCCTGGGTGATCCTAAATTGCTCAGCCGTCAGCTTGGCGATGGCGCTTTCAGTCTTTGTGTATGTCGTCATTTTGCGTCTTCACCTCCTATTGTCTGAACAGGAGGATGTGGGGAGTGCGCGCTAAAAGTCCAGAACGCATTTTCACAGGGCGGGTATGTGGGGAAGGGGAGTTAGATTTTAAAGAGATAATGGCGGAGAGGAAGGGATTCGAACCCTCGAGACGATTCCTCGCCTACTCCCTTAGCAGGGGAGCGCCTTCGACCACTCGGCCACCTCTCCACCTGCCGGTTTAATCGGAGCTGCAAGCCGCATCAAGCCTTGAGCTGTTCATGGTGAGAATGATTGGCAGTTGTCAGTTAAGTGCCGCTCTTACCCATGCCGATATCCGTCAGAACAGCTTGCGTATCAGCACCGTGGCGCGGAGCTGGCGTGTCTAGAGCCAGATCAGCATCAGAAAACGAAATGGGTGTGCGGATGCCCGGTGCCACGCCGGTATCAATCACCATCTGGCGGTGTTTGACCTGATCATCTTCCAAAGCCTGACCCATCGTATTGATTGGCCCTGCAGGAACACCGCATTTTTCCAGACCACGGAGCAAAAAGTCACGACTGTGTTTGATCGTTTCAGCATTCATAAGGCTGATCAGGGCTTCGCGATGGATCACCCGGTCTACATTTTTGCCAAAGCGTTTGTCGGTATGAAAATCAACACCGAGCAGGTCGCAAATTTTTTCAAATTGACGGTCATTGCCGCAGGCGATGATCAGAGACCCGTCTGAAGCAGGGAAATCCTGATAGGGCACGATATTGGGGTGGGCAGTGCCCATACGTGTGGGGGAAATGCCAGTGGTCAAATAATTCATCGCCTGATTTCCCATCACCCCGATCTGGCAATCCAGCAAGGCCATATCGATATGTTGGCCGAGGCCGGTTTTGTCGCGTTGGGCGAGAGCGGCCTGAATGGCGATGACGCCGTACAGCCCTGTGAACATGTCGGCATAGGCCATCCCGGTTTTTTGCGGTGCTCCGTCCGGCTCACCGGTCAAATCCATGATCCCGCCCATCGCCTGGATCATCAAATCATAGCCGGGGCGTTTGGCATAAGGTCCGTCCTGGCCAAAGCCGGTAACCGAGCAATAAATCAGTTTCGGATTGATCTTTTTCAGGCTGTCATAATCCAGCCCGTATTTGGCCAGACCGCCAACTTTGAAGTTTTCGATTAGAATGTCGGAGTTCTGGACCAACCGCCGGATCGCTTCGCGTCCGTCTTCGGTCTTGAAATCAAGAATAACAGATTTCTTGCCGCGATTGCAGGAATAATAATAGGCCGCCGTCCGGCTGCCATCTTCATGCTCGATCCAGGGCGGTCCCCATTTTCGGGTATCGTCACCGTCCGGACTTTCAATTTTGATCACCTCTGCGCCGAGATCGGCCAGTGTCTGACCGATCCACGGACCGGCCAGAACACGGGCAATTTCCAGAACTTTCAGGCCTTCCAAAGGAGATGGCATAAAATCACCTGTAAATGGCACATCTAAGACACCCTCATGACGGCTAAAAGAACGCCTGAAGACCCGTTTGTGCCCGCCCCAGGATCAAGGCATGTACGTCATGTGCGCCTTCATAAGTGTTGACCGTTTCCAGATTGCACATATGGCGCATCACCTGAAATTCTTCACTGATCCCGTTTCCGCCATGCATGTCCCGCGACAGGCGGGCAATGTCCAACGCCTTGCCGCAATTGTTTCTTTTGACGATGGAAATCATCTCGGGAGCGGCCTTGGCTTCATCCATCAAACGTCCAACTCGCAAGGAAGCTTGCAGGCCGAGGGATATCTCGGTTTGCATATCGGCGAGTTTTTTCTGGTAAAGCTGCATTTGTGCCAAGGGCTTACCGAATTGCTTGCGATCAAGACCGTATTGTCGTGCCGCATGCCAGCAAAACTCTGCCGAGCCCAATACGCCCCATGAAATACCGTAGCGAGCGCGATTGAGACAGCCAAAGGGGCCCTTCAAACCGGACACATTCGGCAGAAGTGCGTCATCACCCACTTCAACATTATCCAACACGATCTCACCCGTGATCGAAGCACGCAGTGAAAGCTTCCCGCCAATTTTCGGAGCACTGAGGCCTTTCAGGCCTTTTTCCAGGACAAATCCCTTGATCTTACCGTCATGAGAATCAGACTTCGCCCAAACCACGAACACATCGGCGATCGGGGAGTTGGAAATCCACATTTTCGAGCCGGACAGGCGATAACCGCCGTCAATTTTCGTCGCCCGGGTTTTCATCCCGCCCGGATCAGAACCGGCATCGGGCTCGGTCAGGCCAAAACAGCCAATCCATTCTCCGCTGGCCAGTTTGGGCAGATACTTCATCCGTTGTTCTTCAGTGCCATAGGCATAGATCGGGTACATGACCAAAGACGATTGAACCGACATCATTGAGCGGTAACCGGCATCAACCCGGTCAATCTCACGGGCGACCAGACCATAGGACACATAACCCAGATCAGCGCCGCCATAAGCTTCCGGAATGGTCGAACCCAACAGGCCGAGCTCACCCATTTCACGGAAGATTTCCGGGTCCGTCAACTCATCGCGAAACGCGTCAATCACACGCGGTTGCAGCTTGTCTTGGGCATAGGAATGGGCGGCATCCCGAACCAGCCGTTCTTCTTCTGTCAGCTGGTCATCGAGCCGAAACGGATCTTCCCAGTCGAACGTTCCAAGGTCTGGTGCGTCTTTGGCTTTCAGGTCTGTCATGTCTAATGTCCCAGTAAAGTCAGGAAAAATCGGGTTTACGCTTGTCTAAAAAGGCCCGAAAGCCTTCCTTGAAGTCTGAAGAATTAAACGCGTCGCAATATAATTTTTGCGTCTCGTCTGTGTCTTGATCCTGTCCACCAAGAACAAGACCAATCATTGTCTTTGTGTGTTCAACGGAACGTGGTGACATGTCCAGCAATCGTTCCACATAAGTTGCAACAAGATCATTCAGATTGTCCACACTTGTCATCCGGTTTGCCAGCCCTGACTTGAGAGCTTCGTCTGCATCAAGCTGCCGGGCCGACAGGAGAATATCCTTGGCCATAGAGGAACCAACCGTGTCGACGAGGCGCTTGGTATCATTGAACGGATATAGCAATCCCATTTTTGCCGGTGTGATGGCAAAACGGGCCGTCTCATCGGCAAAACGGAAGTCGCAGGCCAAAGCAATGCCGCAGCCGCCACCGACACATGCACCGCGTACCACGGCCAGGGTTGGGCGGGGAAAACGGGCCAGAGCATCAAGCGCTTCAGAAATGCGAAGAGAATTGGCCTGGCCCCGTTCGGGCGTTTGATACAGCGCTTCAAATTCAGAGATGTCCGCACCGGAAGCAAAATGCTTTCCTTCTCCGCGGACAAGCAGAATACGGCAGGAATTTCGAACTTGATCGAGCAAGGTGGGCAAGGAAGACCACATCTCCTCACTCAACGCATTGCGCTTCTCGGGTCGGTTCAGAACCAACTCGGCGACATCACTCTTCTGGGTGACATAAATCGCGTCATTCGTGTGTTTGTCCATTCGGGCACCCGAAAAGTTGCTGCAGGCATTCTTTGAGCCAAAGGCGAAACCAGCTTAATGCTTTTTGATCAAGTCCCAAGGCACGGTTTTACTGTGTTTCATGATGGCTTTCGGGGGAGAATTCCATGGACAGCAACACGCAAATCATTCTGACCACATTGGTGGTGTACAAGCTGATCCTGATTGCAGTGGGTGTCTGGGCGTCCCGGCGAAACAAGACAGAATCCGATTTTTTCCTGGCCGGGCAGGGCGTTGGGGCCTGGGTTTCGGGATTGAGTTATGCGGCCTCCACATCCTCTGCCTGGGTGTTGCTTGGCTTTACCGGTTTTGTGTATGCCAACGGATTATCTGCCCTGTGGATGGTGCCTGGAATTTGGGGTGGATATATAGCTGTCTGGCTGTTTTTCGGTCGTCGTTTGCGCGAGGAAACGGCTGAAAAAGGGCATTTGACCCTGACAGACTTTATCACCTCAAACATATCAGGGCCCATGCGCAGATTAATCGCGATAACGGCCTCCCTATTCATTGTTTTCTGCTTTGTCTTTTATATCGCCGCACAATTTGGGGCCGCAGCAACAGCCTTTGAGACCCAATTTGACCTTGGAACAACAGAATCCGTTCTGATCGGAGCCGCTGTCGTCTTGGCATATGGCCTGCTCGGCGGTTTTTGGGCCGTCAGCGTGACCGACATGCTGCAAGGTTTTTTAATGGCGATTGTTGCCCTTGCCTTGCCTTTGGCGGCCCTGTCCGCTGTCGGCGGTTTTGACCAATTGTTTGCGACTTTGGCCCAGACCGCCCCGGAGGGATTTCTTGATATCACTGGCGACCATCCGGGCTTTATCCTGATTGGTTTCATTCTGGGGGTTTGGGGTGTTGGAATGGGGGCCTTGGGTCAGCCACACCTCTTGAGCCGCCTGATGGCCGTCAAGGATGAAGCCGCGCGTATGCGGGGCTTTGGTATTGCCATGAGCTGGGCTGTCATCGTTTTCGTTGGCATGACCATTTTGGCTTTGTCCGGCCGGGCACTATTGGGCGGTGGCTCGAATGGTGAGGCCTTGTTCTACCAAGTGGCTAATGATCTGCTACCGCCCATCTTGGCCGGGATTGTTATCGCAGCCGTATTGTCTGCTGTTATGTCGACGGTGGATTCCATCCTTCTATCAGCCTCCGCAGCTGTGTCCCATGATATGGGTGTTTCAAAAATCATTCCGGGGCGAGAGGTGCTTGTGTCCCGCCTGGTCATGTTTTCCATCGCCGCTTTGGCAGTATGGATGACTTTGACCATAGAAAGCACCATTTTTGCCCGTGTCCTGTTTGCTTGGGCCGCTTTGGGAGCAGCCTTTGCCCCCATCGTGATTATGCGGGTTCTGGGCTATGAGCCTGCAGGATGGGCGATTTTAACCGCGATGATCAGTGGTTTTGGGATCACGGTCTTCTTCAACGCTTTGGGGCAGGTGGATTTGGCCAACCAATCCGGCATCATGTTGACTTTATCAGAATGGGCCCGTCTTCCCGGTGACCCCTTTGAACGTTTTGTACCGTGGTTTGCGCCTTTGACTGTACTTTGGTTAGGGCGAGGGGCAAAGAAAACATGAGGGGTGCGTCAGCTTGGACCTTGACCTTTTAGTCACATCGTAAGAACACCGCGCCATGATTGCTGAACTTGGCCAATTTGCCCTTATCCTCGCTTTTTGTGTCGCTCTGGTTCAGGCCGGGCTGACGCTCGCTGGACTGAAGGCACGAGATCCGGTCTTCCATGGCTTTGCTCGTGTGGGAGCGATTGCACAATTTGTGCTGATAACAGCCGCATTTGCTTGTCTGACATGGCTGTTTGCCGTGTCTGATTTTTCAGTGCTTGTGGTGGCTGAAAACTCGCACTCCGACAAACCCTTTTTGTACAAGATCACCGGTGTTTGGGGTAATCATGAAGGCTCCATGTTACTTTGGACGCTGATGTTGACTGCCTATACGGCGGTACTGGCCTGGACCGTCAAGAATGTCACGCCCCGTTTGATCACACTGACCTTTGCCATCCAGTCTGTGATTACATCCTCTTTCATTGCCTATCTGCTTTTCACATCGAACCCTTTTTCACGCCTGTGGCCAGCGCCGGAAAATGGAAATGATCTCAATCCGTTACTACAAGACCCTGGCTTGGCGTCACATCCCCCCATGCTCTATGCAGGATATGTCGGGTTTTCGATCACCTTTGCCTTTGCTGTCGCCGCACTGATCGAAGGACGGGCCGATGCCAGATGGGCGAGAATCGTTCGTCCATGGGCTCTGGCGGCCTGGAGCTTTTTGACCTTTGGCATCATGCTGGGAGCCAGCTGGGCATATTATGAGCTGGGTTGGGGCGGCTGGTGGGCCTGGGATCCTGTTGAAAATGCATCGCTTTTACCGTGGCTGGCCGGAACAGCCTTTATCCATTCCCTCAGGGTGATGGAAAAACGCGATACAATGAAAAGCTGGACCATTCTTCTCGCCTTGATGGCATTTTCCTTAAGCTTGGCAGGTACTTTTCTGGTGCGATCCGGTATCATCACTTCCGTACATTCCTTTGCCGTCGATCCGGCACGCGGCGTGTTTATACTGGCCATTCTGGTGGCTTCCATAGGTGGTTCTTTGGCGTTATTCGGTGCGCGAGCCGGTCATTTGAAGCCGACAGGGACATTTTCGGAAGTCAGCCGTGAGAGCGCACTTCTGATCAACAACATCGTTATAGCGACCTGTTGCGCTCTGGTCTTTTTTGGCACTTTTTATCCACTCTTCATCACAACGGTCAGCGATGAGACGCTGTCCATCGGAGCCCCCTTTTACAATTCCACTTTCAACCCGATCATGGGCGTGCTTTTGATCCTGGTTCCCGTTGGATCAATGCTGGCCTGGAAACGGGGTAAGTTGGGCCCTGTATTCAAAAAACTGATTCCGGCCCTGATGGCGACAATCGCCGCTTTTTTCTTGGCAATGTGGATCGCCGACACACACCGTATTGTCGGGGCTTTGGGGACAGCTTTGGCGGTTTGGGTGGGGCTGGGTGTCCTTTGGGATTTCAAGTCGCGTATCAAGCTGTTTGAAATGCCGTTCGCCAAAAGCTGGAGCCGCGCCATAAACCTGCCGCTGGGTATCTGGGGCATGGCTGTCTCGCACTTCGGACTGGCCTTGCTCATCTTTGCCATTACCGGTGTGAGTGTCTGGAAAGAAGAAACTCGTGCTTATTTGATGCCGGATCAATTTCTGGAAATCGCCGGGTATTCGGTTCAGCTCTCTGATGTGAGCCGCTTGGAGGGCGCGAACTACATTACCGAAATGGGCGAATTTGATGTTACAAGGTCAGGCCGAGACATTACAACCATGAGCGCTGAACGCCGCTTTTATCCGGTTCGGCAAATGGCGACGACTGAATCAGCCATCCATACACAAATGAGTGGTGATCTGTATGTCACGATTGGCGAACCCGTTCAGGATCGAGGCTGGCCCGTTCAGATATATGTCTACCCCTTTGCCATCTGGCTTTGGATAGGCGGAACAATCATCGCTCTGGGCGGTCTCCTCGCTATACTGGATCAAGGCAGGCGATCTTTGAGCGCCAGAAAAACCAAACCGGCAAGGGAGGCGTAGATGGGTCGTCTTCTTCCATTCCTTCCACTAGTCTTGTTTGCGGTGATGGCCGTTTATTTCGCAATGGGGCTACGCGAAAACCCCAATGAAATTCCGTCACAATTGATCGATCAAGAATTACCGGAATTTGTTCTGGAGCCTATTGAAGGGCACGAGCAGGGGTTTTCCAATGCTGATCTTCTCGGTCAGGTCAGCCTGTTGAATGTATTTGGCTCATGGTGCCCGCCCTGTATGACCGAGCACCCCATGTTGATGCAGATCAGCCGTTCAGGTGAGGTGCCCATTTATGGCATTGACTGGAAGGACCCACCCGGTGTCGGTTTTGCCTGGTTGGAGAGGCATGGGAACCCGTTCCAGCGCGTTGGTGATGATGAAGAGGGACAATTGGCGATTGATCTGGGCGTGACCGGAGCACCGGAAACCTTCTTGATAGATCAGGCCGGCCGGGTTCGTTACCGACATGTCGGTATTATTACGCCCGAAGTCTGGAATGACACCTTGTTGCCGATGATTGAGGAGTTGCAGGCCCAATGATCCGCTCATTTATTCTTGCGCTTGTAATCATGCTTTCTGGCTCGGTTGCTCTGGCATCACCGGGCCCCGATGAGATCATGGAAGACCCGGCCTTGGAGACGCGCGCCGTCGAGCTTTATAACTTGTTGCGCTGTGTGGTTTGTCAGAGCCAAAGTCTGGCTCATTCAAACGCAGGTTTGGCCGAAGATATGCGGGTGGTTGTTCGCGAACGCTTGTTACTAGGCGATTCAAATCAGCAAATTCTCGATTACATGCAAACACGCTATGGCGACTACGTGCTGTTATTGCCGCCGGTACAGGCTAATACGCTCGCACTTTGGCTGATGCCCTTCATTGTATTGATTTTCGGAATGGTCATCGCTTTTGTTTATGTCAGAAAGCAGTCTTCAAAAATCAGCGATGCGCTCAGCCCGGAAGAAGAAAGCCGGTTGAAAAAATTGATGGAAGATGAGGGGCAGTTATGATCTGGCTACTGATCTCAATCATCAGCGTGCTCGTCATTTTGTCTTTGGTGATGCCGTTCATGCGCCGTAAGACAGAACACAGCAGTCGAGGTTTGGGTGCATTCTCAGGCCAGTTGGAGGAGTTGAAGCGGGACAAAAAGCTTGAACTGATCAGCGAGGAAGAAGCCAGAACCGCCGAACTGGAAATCAAGCGTCGACTCTTGGCCGCGTCGTCATCTCTTCAAGACGATGAAAAGCCAGCGAAAATGCTACGGCAATTATCTGTAATCGCTGTTTCAATGTCGGTACTGGTCGCAGTCTCTTTATATCTTTGGATGGGCAGCCCTCATTTGATAGGGGCACAACCCGTTGAAACCGAGGCAGCAGAAATGCCGGCTGAATTGCAAGAGGTCATAGCGGAAATCGACGCGCTGGCTCTGCAGCTCATGGACAGTCCGGACAATCCTGAGGGCTGGGTGGTGCTTGGTCAGTCTTATATGGCGCTACGACGTTACCGGGAAGCCAGTGTGGCCTTTGAAAATGCTATCGGCCTGATCGGTGAAGAGGCTGTATTGTTTACCTCCTTGGGACAGGCCTATCTTTTTGCGGAACAGGGGCGCATGACCCCGATCGCCCGCGAAGCCTTTGCCCGGGCTTTGGATATTGATCCAGATAATCTGCGCGCCCGATTTTTCTTGGCAGAGGCCGTGTATCAATCAGGTGAAGTAACAACAGCAATCTCGCAATGGCGAACCATGTTGGAAACTCTATCATTGGATGATGCCAGTCGGGGTATGATCCAGGGAAGGCTTGATGCCGCTCTCAGGGATCAGGAATTGACAGAATGATTACTGCCCATCTGTTCCGTGAAATGGCCCTGGTTATCACTGGGCGTTAGTCCGTCTTGCTTGATCCAGCTGACGAATAAGTCAAATTGCCGCTCGGCTTCAACATGAACTTGTTCAGGAATGGTCACACGATCATTGGCGTTTTGACGGATATGTTCCGGGCACAGGGCGGCCAGAACCATTATCGTGCTTACGACTGCCAACACTGAAAACTCGCTTCGCATAGTCCGCTCCCCAGCCGAGAATCGAAGAAACAAGAACATTACATTTGCGTAATTTTTTGACCGGGTCCATCCCGAGAAACGATAATTCAATAAAAAATAATGGTGCTAACCCAAATAACACCTCTCAGGCGTTATCTGGGACAACCCACAAAATTAAAAAGACAGTTTTCCCATTTGACCAAATGGTCCGTTCGGCTGAAAGTGTCCGGCAAGGAAGCTTTCTGTTTCCGGTTTTCTATTCGTGTTTCGGTTTTGGCCGTCTGATCAGGAATTTTGATTTTCAAGATCAGTTTTGGAATGGATTTCCGGGGGCAGAAAAATTTTGAGCCAAAGCTTGACGTAAACGTCAAGGTAACATCGACGGATGAGGGGATGCATATGTCCGATTTGGATTTATTCCGTAGCGAAACAAAGGCCTGGCTAGAGGCTAATTGTCCGGAAGAAATGCGTCTTCCGATGAAGGATGAATCCGATGCCGTCTGGGGTGGCCGCAATGCGACCTTCAAGAATGACGCCCAGAAAGTCTGGCTTGAAGTCATGGCCGCAAAGGGTTGGACAGTTCCAGAATGGCCCAAGGAATATGGCGGCGGCGGATTATCCAAACCTGAAGCCAAAATTCTCAAGGAAGAGATGCGGGCAATCAAGGCACGCTCGCCTTTGATGTCTTTTGGTATCTGGATGCTTGGGCCTGCTTTGCTGAAATACGGTAATGAAGAACAAAAGCTGAAATATCTGCCCCAGATCGCACGCGGCGAAATTCGCTGGGCACAAGGCTATTCCGAACCCAATGCTGGTTCCGACCTGGCAGCCCTGATGACCAAGTGTGAAGATCAGGGCGATCATTATTTGGTCAATGGCCAGAAGGTCTGGACGTCCTATGCGGATCAGGCGGATTGGATTTTTGTCCTTGTCAGAACGGACTTTGAGGCCAAAAAGCATGAAGGCATCAGCTTCGTGCTGGTCGATATGGATCAGCCGGGCGTGACCACCAAGCCGATCAAGCTCATCTCGGGCAAGTCTCCTTTCTGCGAGACATTCTTTGATGATGCCCGCTGCGAAAAAGACAATCTTATCGGTGAAAAGAACAAGGGTTGGACCATCGCTAAATATCTACTCACCCATGAGCGTGAGATGATTGGTGGATCCGGTGCCAGTGCTGGTGCCTTAAGGCCGATGGGCGATATCGCCGTTCAACAATTGGGCCTCAATGAGCAGGGTCAACTGGATGACCCGGTCCTGCGCGTTGATGTGGCTCGCGCCGAAATTGATGGCTTGGCTTTCATGTCGACCATGGAGCGTGTCACCGATGAGGCCAAGGCTGGTCATGGAGTGGGTGCCAATTCATCCATGCTCAAATATTATGGAACCGAGCTGAACAAACGCCGGTTTGAGCTGATGATGGATAGTGGCGGGCATGATGCCTTGGCCTGGGATGGTGAGGGTGATGTGGCGCGCCACTGGCTACGAACCAAGGCCAATTCCATCGAAGGCGGGACGTCTGAAGTCCAGCTCAACATTATTTCAAAGCGCATCCTCGGTCTTCCGACCTCTTGAGCGCAAATAACCAATTGAAGGGGATGTAACCATGGCTATGGTATTGAATGAAGAGCAGGGCATGCTCAAGGACGCTGCGAAGGGGTTCTTGAAGGACACAGCGCCCGTCAGCCAACTCAGACAATTGCGCGATGACCAAAGTGCGGACGGTTTTGACCGGGACACTTGGAAAGCCATGGCCGAAATGGGCCTGACAGGCGTTCTGGTTCCCGAAGAACATGGCGGTGTCGCCATGGGCCATGTCGCAGCGGGCGTAATCGCCGAAGAAATGGGCCGCAATCTGACAGCATCGCCCTATCTCTCGACAGCCATTATGGGGGCAACAGCCTTGTCACGCTTTGGCTCGTCTTCGCAAAAAGGCGAATGGCTGGCCAAGATCGCCACGGGCGATGCCATCACCGCAGTGGCGGTTGATGAAGGCCGAAAGCATTCACCGGCCAATGTGACGATGACAGCGGAACGTTCCGGCAATGGCTTCAAGCTCAACGGCAATAAAAGTTTCGTTGCTGAGGGCCATGTTGCGGACATGATGATCGTTTCAGCGCGCACATCCGGTTCTGCTGCCGATCAAGAAGGTGTAACCCTCTTCCTCGTTCCCCGCTCTGCCAAAGGGGTGAGCGTTGATCGTCTTTCCATGATTGATGACAGAAATTCAGCCTCTGTAACATTGGAAGGCGTTGAGCTTGATGCCGATGCCGTGCTCGGGGAGGTCGATGGCGGCCTGCCAGCTTTGGAACAGGTTCTGGATGCGGGGCGGGCTGGGTTGTCTGCGGAGATGTCTGGGTCGGCTCAGCAATGTCTTGAGCAAACGGTCGATTATCTCAAGGAGCGCAAGCAATTTGGTGAAATCATCGGAACCTTCCAGGGACTGCAACATCGCGCTGCGCATCTTTATTCCGAGATCGAGTTGGGCAAGTCCATCGTACTTAAAGCCCTGCAAACTCTGGATGCTGCGCCTGAGCATGCCGCGATGATGGTGTCAGCAGCCAAGGCCAAGTTGGGCCGTGTCGCACAATTATCTGCGCAGGAAGCGATCCAGATGCATGGCGGTATCGGCATGACAGATGAGTATGATATCGGCTTCTTCATCAAGCGGGTACGCGTCGCTGAAGCGCTCTATGGCGATGCCGGTTATCATACCGACAAGTTCGCTCGACTTCGCAAATACTGAGAAAGATAAGCGATGGATTATTCTGAAAAAGTTGTTGCGATAACGGGGGGTGCCCGCGGCATCGGCCTGGCCATGGCGCGGGCTTTTCATGCCAAAGGGGCCAAAATTGCTTTGGCTGATCTGGATGGGGCAGAAGCGGCTTCTGCTGAGTTTTCCGGCTATGGCGCGCGGGTGGATGTCACCGATGAAAACCAGATCAAGGCTTTCATTTCCGAAACCGAATCCGCTCTCGGTCCAGTTGATGTCTATGTCTCAAATGCGGGTATTTTATGCACCGATGATCCCAGTTGGGATGCGGCTGCGGCGGATGATGCGGCTTGGCAGGCCTCGTTTGAGGTCAATGTGATGGGCGCGGTTCGCGGCGCACGCCAGGTCTGGCCAAGTATGCGCAAAAGAGGCGGCGGCGTGTTCGTGCTTGTGGCTTCGGCAGCTGGTTTGCTGGCCCAGATCGGAGCCTCTTCCTACACCGCAACCAAACATGCTGCCGTGTCTTTTGCTGAAAGCCTGTCCATCGCCCATGGCGATGAAGGCCTGCAAGTGGTCTGTGTTTGCCCTCAGGCCGTTCGCACAGACATGTTGGGCGGCAGTGAGGATGGCGGTATCGCCGGAGCTGATGGCATTGTTGAGCCGGAAGATGTCGCCAATGAAGTCTTGGCTGCTATTGAGGAAAAACGCTTTCTGGCCCTGCCGCATTCAACTGTTGCGGGATACGAGCAAGCCCGGGCTTCGCAGCGTGATCGCTGGCTGGGCGGAATGAGAAAATTCAGGCGTATGATGATGGGTGACCGCGGTCGACCTGTTTAACCGATATAACAAAAAGGGGTGCCGTAATGGATTTGGGGATTTCGGACAAAGTCAGACCTTTGATTGAACAAGTTCGCGCCATGGTGCGTGATGAAATCATGCCACTGGATGATGAATATCATTCAGAGGTGGGCAAGGCTCCGGGCGGAGATCGCTTTGCTTTTACGGAAAGACAAACGGAAATCCGTGAAAGCCTCAAAGCCAAAACCCGTGAGCGCGGTTTGTGGAATTTCTGGCTGACCGATAGTGATGAAGGTTACGGACTTTCTACCGTTGAATACGCGTATCTGGCTGAGGAAATGGGCTGGTCGCCCCTGGCACCTGAAGTGTTCAATTGTGCTGCACCCGATACCGGTAATATGGAAGTCATCGAGCGTTACGGAAATGCCGGCCAGAAAGCCAAATGGCTAAAACCACTTCTGGAAGGCGAAATCCGCTCTGCCTATCTGATGACCGAACCGGATGTGGCGTCATCGGATGCGACCAATATTGAGTTTGATGCCCAATTGGATGGCGATGAATGGGTTCTCAATGGTGAAAAATACTGGGCATCCGGTGCCGGTGATCCGCGGTGTGCCATTTATGTGTTGATGGCGAAAACCGAAGGAGACGACGCTCCACGCCATGGCCAGCATTCCCAGTTTCTGGTCGATTCCAAAACACCGGGCATTGAAATTTTGCGTCCTATGACCGTGTTTGGTCATGACGATGCACCCCATGGCCACATGCACATCAAATTCACCAATGTTCGTATTCCCGCGGACAGTATAATTTTGGGCCGTGGCAAGGGTTTTGAAATTTCGCAAGGCCGACTTGGACCAGGGCGTATCCATCATTGCATGCGCGCTGTCGGTCAGTCCGAACGCGCCCTGGAGCTGATGTGTCGCCGCTCCGTTTCAAGAACGGCTTTTGGTAAACCCTTGGCCAAGCTGGGTGCAAACAAGGACATCATCGCTGAGCGCCGCATGGCCATTGAGCAAGCCCGTCTTTTGTGTCTGAAAGCGGCCTGGATGATGGATCAGGGTGATGCCCGGGCTGCCGCACCATGGATTTCCCAGATTAAGGTCATCGCACCGCGCGTTGCTTTGGAAACAGTCGATGAATCCATGCAGATGTTTGGTGGAACAGGCGTATCCCAAGATACGCCTCTGGCCTGGATGTGGTCTGGTCTGCGTACGCTGCGCTTTGCTGATGGTCCCGATGCCGTCCACCGCATGGTGATCGCCCGTAAGGAACTCAAGCGTTACGTCAACGAATCTCTGGAGGGCTGACATGGCGACGCGCAAACCAGCCCCCTCCCGAGAGGATCGTGAAAAACTGGTCATGGCCGTGCTCGAAAACGAGCCGTTTCTGGCCGTGGGTGAGATTGAAAACTTCGGTGTCAAACAGCGCGGTTACATCAATGCGCCGCCGGATTTGCGCTTCTTGATGATGTTGGCCATGGAGCACGCCGACAAAACCGCCGTAGTTTTTGAAGACCAACGCTGGACCTATGGCGAGCTGGTTGCCAAATCGATCGCTGTGGCCAACGGACTGATTTCCCGTCATGACGTAAAACCCGGAACCCGCATTGCCTTGGCGATGCGTAATTGTCCGGAATGGATGGCGGCATTTCTTGGCATTATTGCAGCTGGCGGTGTCGTGGTTCCGCTCAATGGTTGGTGGACAAGCGAGGAAATGGCCTACGGGCTGCGCGATTGTGAAGCCAAAGTGGTCATTGCTGGTTTCCGTCAGGCCGAACGTATTGCACCCCTCAAAGACGAATTGGGTCTCACCCTGATTGGCGGAAGCAGCGATATACCAGACGTTGATGACACTTTAGAGGCCATCATGACTGAGGGCTCTGGCAAATCGCCACCGGAATTGGTCATTGATACCGATGATGATTTTGCCATTTTCTATACCTCTGGCTCAACCGGAAACCCCAAGGGAGCCGTGCTGACACATCGCGGGGCTGTATCCACCGTTTTGTCTTATGCGCTTGTCGGTGCCGCCTTGAAACTCGCCAATAAGGGCGAGGATTTTTTTGGCTCAGACCCAGCCGTTCTTGTTTGCGTTCCGCTTTTTCATTGCACAGGCTCGCATGCGGTCTTCATGATGTCGCTTCTGGCAGGACGAAAAATGGTCCTGATGCGCAAATGGGATGCTGGCGATGCTGTTGATTTGATTGAAGCGGAACAAATCACCAATGTGGTCGGTGTTCCAACCATGTCACACGAGCTGACACTGGAAGCTGAAAAGCGCGGCACACATTTGGATAGTCTGATGGATATGGGGTCCGGTGGGGCCAAGCGACCTGCTGCCCATGTTGAAAAGCTCAACAAAGCCTTCCCGCAGGCCTGGTCAAGTTCAGGCTATGGCCTGACCGAAACCAATGCCGTGGGCACCTATAACGGATTGGATGATTATCAGGAAAATCCGGGCTCGTGTGGCCGCGCTCTGCCAGCTGTGACAGATGTCAAAACGGTCAATCCCGATGGATCGGATACCAAGCCCGGAGAGCCGGGTGAGGTCTGGATAAAGAGCCCTTGTGTTTTCAAAGGTTATCTCAATCAACCTGAAGCGACAAAAGAGGTTTTGACCGAAGATCGGTGGTTTAAGACCGGCGATGTCGGAATTATCGATGAAGCCGGGTTTTTGACCATTGTCGACCGGATCAAGGACATGATCATTCGCGGCGGTGAAAATATCTCGTGTTTGGAAGTTGAGGGCGCATTGGCGCGTCATGATGACATCATTGAAGCGGCTGTCATCGGTATCCCGGATGAACGTTTGGGAGAACGGGTCGGGGCCGCCATTTTGCTCAAACAGGGATGTTCCCTTGATGACGACGCGATCACGATTTTCCTGAAATCGCATCTGGCATCCTTTAAGTGCCCTGACCATTATTGGCATCTGGATGCCCCCTTGCCACGGGGCGGAACCGGGAAAGTCGACAAGCCCACCTTGCGTAAAACATTGCTGAAAACCGTGGAGAATGCGTGATGGCTGTTATCAAGGCGGCTGATATTGCAAATTATATCGGTCAGGAAATAGGTGTGTCTGAGTGGATTGAGATTGATCAATCGCGGATAGATAATTTCGCGGACGTCACCGAAGATCATCAATTCATTCATATTGACGCAGAACGAGCAATCAAGGAAACGCCCTTCGGCGGGACCATTGCGCATGGATTTCTTTCGCTCTCATTGGCATCTCAAATGGCTATGGATGTCGGCTTTGGCATTGAAGGAAGCGTGATGGGCATCAATTACGGGTTTGATAAAATCCGTTTCCTTCAACCTGTTCGATCCGGAAAGCGGGTGCGTGGGCGCTTTGTCCTCCAGGAGGCCAATGAGCGTAAACCGGGCCAATGGCTTTTAAAGCAAGGCCTGACCGTTGAAATTGAAGGTGAAGACAAACCGGCCCTGATTGCTCAGTGGCTTATGATGAGCATAATTGGATAAGGGCATTCCCCATGACTGAAATCAGATTTGAAAACCGTGTCGCCATCGTAACCGGTGCGGGGCACGGGCTGGGCCGTTCCCATGCCATGGCTTTGGCCGCACGCGGAGCCAAAGTGGTGGTCAATGATCTGGGAGGGTCTGTTGATGGAACCGGCTCAGGATCAGCCGCTGAAGATGTTGTCGCTGAAATCGTCGCTGCAGGCGGGGAAGCCATGGCGCACCGCGCCAATGTGACCAGCGAATCTGATGTCGCCGATATGGTCGATCAAGCCAAATCAAAGTGGGGCCGGATTGATATTCTGGTCAATAATGCCGGTATTTTGCGCGACAAGTCTTTTGCCAAAATGAGCATTGAGGATTTCCGGGCCGTGGTGGATGTCCATTTGATGGGATCAGCCATTTGCACCAAGGCTGTTTGGGAAACCATGCGCGAAGCCCAGTTCGGGCGGATTGTAATGACCTCGTCTTCCTCTGGTATTTACGGCAATTTCGGTCAGGCCAATTACGGGGCGGCCAAAATGGGTGTCGCCGGTTTCATGAATGTTCTGCACTTGGAAGGGGCCAAATACGGGATCAAGGTCAATGCCCTGGCTCCTGTTGCCGCCACCCGGATGACTGAAGATTTGATGCCGCCCGCAGCGCTTGAAATGCTGACACCAGAAAGTGTCACTGCCGGTCTGGTCTATCTGGTCAGTGATGATGCACCGTCCCGTACAATCCTGTGTGCCGGGGCCGGTGGCTATGCTGCGACCAAAGTCTACGAAACGGAAGGCATTTATTTGCCGCCAGAAGAACAAACCCCGGAACATGTTGCAGCCAATTTTGCGGCCATCACGGCAACGGATGGGCAAAAAGAGTTCCAGCAGGGCGGCGAACAAGGGATTAAATTTTTGGGCAAGGCAGCCGCTCATCTGGGTGTGTCGTTGGGCTGATCATGCATCTGTTTGACGAAGCAATCGATTTGAAGCGTGTCAGGGAAGGCGATGATTTTGTCGTCTTCTCTGCGACGGCTCATCCAGCCTTTACCAATATCATAGGTCCCTTTGGCGGTTGGACGGCGGCCATCTTGGCGCAAGCCATGATCGCATCTGCAAAACAGGGCATGGAGCTTGTCTCCATAACAACCGATTTTCTAGCGGGTGTTGAAGAAGGCCCGGTTGAAATTGAAACGCGTTGTGATCGGGCTGGCAAAAATACAGAGTTTTGGTCCGCGCGTTTGACAGGCAATCAGGGTGAAGTCTTGGGAGCCAGAGCCACAGGTATCTTGTCCCGCCGACGCGATACTATTGGCTGGACAGAAGGTGTCTTCCCAGACGCACCTGACCCGGAAGACTGTACACGGTTTGAAGTGCCCATGGCCTGGACAAACACGTTAGAAATTCGCCACGCCAATAATCATCCCTTCAAACTGGAACAGCCCAGTGAGGATATGAGTTCATCGGCTTGGGTGCGTATTGATCCGATCCGGCCTCTTGATGCGGCTGCGCTTGTCGCCTTGGCTGATACGCCCACGCCAAGACTGTTCTTTGCCCTGGGCAAGCCTGACGTGATTTCAACCGTCTCAATGACCGTCTATTTGCATGCCAGTAAAGAAGATTTTGCCCAAACCGGCGATGATTATCTCCTCGTCGATACAGACGGGGCGCGCGGTCATCGAGGGTTTTATGATCAACATGCGCGGATGTGGAATCGCGAAGGAAATCTATTGGCCACAACCCAACAAATTGTCTGGTACAAGGCGGCAGCCGAGCCTGCCGTGCAAACAGGATAAATGGAGAATACCATGCGTGAAGCCGTTATCGTATCAACAGCCCGCACACCGATTGGCAAAGCCTATCGGGGCGCTTTTAATGATACCTCCGGCGCTTTGCTGGGCGGGCATGCGATCAAACATGCCGTAGAACGCTCAGGCATTGATCCAGCGGAAATTGATGATGTGGTCATGGGCTGTGCCATGCAGCAGGGCTCAACAGGACGCAATATAGCGCGTCAGGCCCTTTTTCGGGCTGAACTTCCAGCCTCTGTCGCGGGCATGTCCATGGACCGGCAATGTGCCTCCGGGATGATGGCAATTGCCACGGCCGCCAAACAGATCGTGTCTGATGGGATGACGGTCACTGTCGGCGGCGGTGTTGAGAGCATCTCCCTTGTCCAGAACGATAAAATGAATGGTTTCAGGGCACAGGATGAATGGGTGAGCGAAAATCGTCCGGACCTGTACATGTCGATGTTGGAAACCGCTGAAATCGTGGCCGACCGTTACGGAGTTAGTCGCGCAGCCCAAGATGAATACGCAGCCCAATCTCAGGAACGCACGCATCTGGCCCAGCAAGCAGGCAAATTTGACGATGAGATTGTGCCGCTTCCATCGACAATGAAGTTCTTCAACAAGGAAACCAAGGAAGTGACTGATGTCGAAGTCACTCTGGAAAAAGATGAAGGCAATCGTCCCGGTACATCAGCGGAATCCCTGTCCGGCCTGAAACCCGTTTTCGCCAATGGGATGAAGGTAAGTGAAGGTAAATTCATAACGGCGGGGAATGCCTCCCAATTATCTGATGGTGGATCTGCATCTGTGCTTATGGAAGCCAGGGAAGCCGAACGGCGCGGGCTTCAGCCTCTGGGCATTTATCGCGGAATGGCCGTTGCCGGTCTTGAGCCCGACGAGATGGGTATCGGCCCGGTTTATGCCATTCCCAAACTGTTGAAAGCCAACGGGTTGACCATGGACGATATCGGTCTGTGGGAGCTCAATGAGGCATTCGCTGTTCAGGTGGTTTATTGCCGGGACAAGCTGGGCATTCCCAATGACCTGCTGAACGTTGATGGCGGCGCGATCTCTATCGGACATCCTTACGGTATGTCGGGTGCGCGCATGGTTGGTCACGCTCTGATTGAAGGCAAACGCCGGGGTGCCAAATATGTGGTTTGCACCATGTGTGTCGGTGGCGGCATGGGTGCCGCTGGCTTGTTCGAGGTTGCATAGGCGCAATTTAGCCGGTTTTGCGGTTCGAAAATGCGACCAACAGAAATAGGAATGAAATGATGAAAGCGCTATATTGCCGAGAATTCTCACCTGAGGAAAACCTCAAGGTCGAAGACATCGATACGCCCGTCTTGCCAGAAGCCCATGTCCTGATTGATGTGAAGGCAGCGGGCCTCAATTTTCCTGATCTGCTTTGTGTTCGCGGTGATTATCAATTCAAACCGCCACTGCCATTTGTACCAGGCGGCGAAGGGGCAGGCATCATCACGGAGCTGGGTGAGGGCGTTGAACATCTGTCCGTCGGTGACCGGGTTTGTTTTAATGGACTGACCGGGGCTTTTGCCGAACAAGTGGCTGCACCAGCAGGCGCTGTCGCCATTATCCCCGACAGCATGCCCTTTGATCAGGCCGCTGGGCTGACCGTGGTCTATGCCACCTCCTATTATGCGTTGAAACAACGGGCCAAACTCCAAGCCGGTGAAACTTTGCTGGTATTGGGCGCTGCGGGCGGTGTGGGACTGGCTGCCGTTGAGCTGGGCAAGGCCATGGGGGCGACGGTTATTGCCGCCGCTTCAACCGATGAAAAACTGGAAGCAGCCAAAGCGCATGGGGCCGATGAGGGCATCAATTATACCAGCGAAGACCTCAAAGCCCGCGTCAAGGAACTGACGGGCAAGAAGGGCGCAGATGTAATCTATGACCCTGTTGGTGGTGAGTTGGCAGAAGCCGCGTTCAGGGCCATTGCCTGGGAAGGCCGTCATCTGGTCATCGGATTTGCGTCCGGGCCAATACCCAAGCTTCCTTTGAATTTACCCCTTCTGAAGGGGGCATCGGCTGTCGGCGTGTTTTGGGGTGCTTGGGCCATGCGTGACCCTGAAGCGCATTATCAGAACATGGCGGAATTGTTTGAGTATTACGAACAGGGCGCAATCAAGCCTCATGTGGCAGCGACTTATCCGTTGGAAAATTTCCTCGACGCTTTTGGGGAGTTGTCTGGCCGAAAAGCCATCGGCAAAGTCGTGCTCTCGCCATAAAAAACGGGGGCTGATGCCCCCGTTTTTCTATTACTTATAAAGTAGTTTTTATTCGCTTGCGGCTGTCCGGCCTTTGGGGTCCGGGCCGAACTGGTTCTCACCTTCTTGGCTGTCTTGGATGTAGAAATACAACAAGGCGAGCCCACCAATGAGTGGAATGAGGGATATCAACAACCACCACGCAGATTTACCAGTATCATGCAGTCGTCTGAATGTTAGTGCCAAGGAGGGTATAATCACTCCCAAGGCAACGACGATATAAAATAGTCCAATCGTTCCAAAGATCAGGCCATCAATAAAGCCGGCGACGATGAATGCCAAGATCATGGCAAGGTAGAACCACCAAAACTCACTCCGGCGGGCGCGTCCGTTGAAATTGGCGTAATTGCTCAAAACGCTTTTGACTGCTTGCATGAAATCCATGATTTCCTCCCCTTTATGAGTTGAAAATTACGAAACCGGTGAATGTTGACAACCCGTAGGGCTCATATCTTCTGGGGATAACTTCAGGGGGCGCAAGCAAAGCCTTCACGAGCGGGCGGGTTCTTTGACTGTCTCGCCCTGATCCGGCATCCGGATGATCGGCCATATCAATTGTTCGCCTATGCTGGTTTCCGGCATATTCTCAACGCCCATTTTTTCAGGGTATCGCCGTGTGATTTTGGCCGTGCCAAACAGGACATCCCAGAAGAATAACAAATTTCCATAATTGCCTTTGTAATTCGTCACCCCGTCATCGGCATGCTTGCCGTGATGAGCGCTATGGGTAGCCGGTGTTGAGATGGTGCGTTCCACCACCCACATAACGGGTGAGAGCCATTTGATCTTGTACAGGGGCTCATCCCATCGAACATCCGAATGGGCCGCGAAAATGACGCTCATTTTGACGACAACATAACCCGCATAAATCCAACCCAAACCGAGATAGATCAGTGCACCGGAAAACCATAAACCTGGCATGAGCAGATAGTAGAAAAGGTTGTTTCTGTAGGAGACGCGGATGGATAGATATTCAGCATTGTGATGTGGGCGATGCAATTTATAGAGCCAGGGCAGGGTGTGGGAAGCTCTGTGCCACCAATATTGGACCATGTCATCGAAGATCAAAAGCAGGGCGATGCCGGCCAGAACCGGAATTCCAGCAAGTGCGCCTGAACTCCCGGGAAGAAAAAGACTTGCCAGATACCCACCGCCGATCATGGCAGTGGGTTGGATGGCCAGCATCAAGCTGAGTGTACAGATCAGCTCTACCGGACCATCCTGCCGGTTTTGTCCCGGCTTGTGGAAGAAGCGGGTGAAGATCATTTCCAGAATGATGAAGAAGGCAAACACGCTCAGGATCACGATATATTCTGGCTTCACTATGATCTCCAGCTCAGCACAAATGAAATTCCATAATGGTTTGAATACCACTTTCATTCGGCTTAGAATGCTAATAAATTAGCAATTGAACGAAAATGTCAGATTTATGGAATTTGGGCAGCCCGGCCCTGTTGGATCTATTACCGAATGACACACAAAAAGCCCTGCGCGATCAGGCTAACCGTGTGCGTTATGAAGATGGACAATTGATTCATGAGCGCGGTGACACCAAGCCCGGTCTGTCGATTGTCCATTCCGGCAAGGTCAAATTTGGCAATCCGGGATCAGATGGATCCTACGTAACCACTGCGCTGTTTGGAGAGGGGCATTGCTTTGATAAGTT
>Ga0316207_10001835_pt1 | contig 24157 bp, 27 predicted proteins | sample 6weekpyrite_MG_FD_204943 | JGI IMG/M metagenome (GOLD analysis project Ga0316207, IMG submission 204943) | Microbial mat bacterial communities from mineral coupon in-situ incubated in ocean water Damariscotta River, Maine, United States -... | ecosystem: Environmental > Aquatic > Marine >... | reverse complement strand
GACATCTTGGTCTGGTTACCAGGGCAGAAGGTCTTGATAACCGGTGACGTGGTTTATACCGATCGTTTCCCGGGTACGTTTGAAAGCCGTATGCAGCAGTGGATCAATTTTCTTGGTGAGCTGAAAGACCTACCAGCCGTTGCAGTGATACCCGGACATGGTGACCTGGGTACCATGGCTGCGATTGAGCAGCAGTACCAATTGCTGGAAACGATCATGGACGAGGTCGTAAATGGTTACGAGGATGACCTGCAAGCATTTGAGATTGTACCGGTCGTGAAGGCAAAAACTGAAAGGTTTGCACCGTATTTTCCGGGTTATGAAAAATATATTGCAGAAAGTGTTTCACACATCTACCTGCAAATTGAAGCAGATACGTTTTGATTAGGAATACACATGTTGATATTTGAACAATCGCGTTCGGGTCGTCGTGACCCGGTTCAGTCACCACAACAGATGGCCGATACGAGTGCGATCCCGGCACAATTCATGCGGGAAGATGTCCCTACCCTGCCCGAAGTTTCGGAGATGCAGGCGGTACGACACTATACGCGCCTGTCACAAAAAAACTTTTCAATTGATACGCAGTTCTACCCGTTAGGCTCATGTACGATGAAGTACAACCCACGTGCTTGTAATACGCTGGCGAGTCTGCCGGGTATTATTGGCCGTCACCCATTTGCACCTGAATCACACAGCCAGGGTTTCCTGGCCTGTATGTACGAGCTGCAGGAAATGCTCAAGGATGTGACCGGCATGAAGGAGGTTTCCCTGACGCCTGCGGCGGGTGCACAAGGTGAGTTTGCCGGGGTGGCGATGATCCGTGCTTATCATGATGCAAACAATGATACTGGGCGGACTGAAATTATTGTTCCGGATGCGGCGCACGGTACCAATCCGGCAACTGCAGTAATGTGCGGCTACAAGGTGCGCGAGATCCCGACCGACAGTGATGGTGATGTCGATATTGAAGCTCTGAAAGAAGCGGTGGGTCCACAGACTGCCGGTATTATGCTCACGAACCCTTCTACTCTTGGCGTATTCGAACCTGAGATCAAAACGATTGCCGGGATTGTACACGAGGCAGGAGGTCTGCTTTACTACGATGGCGCCAACCTGAATGCCATCCTTGGCAAGGTTCGTCCGGGTGATATGGGCTTTGATGTCATCCACATGAACCTACACAAAACGTTTTCGACACCTCATGGCGGGGGGGGGCCGGGTGCCGGGCCTGTTGGGGTCAGTGAGCGCCTGATTCCTTACCTGCCGACACCAATGGTAACAAAACAAGATGATACCTATCGTTGGCTGACGGAAAAAGATTGTCCTGAAACAATCGGTCGGCTATCTGGTTTTATGGGTAATGCTGGTGTACTGATGCGCGCCTATATTTATGCCCGCCTGCTGGGGCGTGAAGGCATGCATCGGGTTGCCGAGTTCGCTACGTTGAATGCCAATTATATGCTGGCAAAAATGCGTGATGCTGGGTTTGAGCTAGCCTACCCTAACCGACGTGCGACGCACGAATTTATTGTGACCTTGAAAAGAGAAGCAAAAGAGCACAATGCAACAGCAATGGATTTTGCCAAACGCCTGCTTGATTATGGCTACCATGCCCCGACCACCTATTTCCCCTTGCTCGTGCCGGAGTGCTTGCTCATCGAACCGACTGAGACCGAAGCCAAGGAAGAACTGGACGGTTTTATTGACGCGATGATCGCCATTCGTGACGAGGCAGAAAATAATAATGAAATTGTTAAAGGTGCGCCGCATAAGTTGCCTGTACGCAGGTTAGATGACGTGAAGGCGGCCCGCGAACTTGATCTGGTCTGGACGCCAACAAGCAGTTAAGCTATCTCTAAATTGTGGGTCTTGTCGGCACGCGCTAATTTTTAGATGACTTCAAGTTGCCCGAAACAGCAGTAGCCAATAACAACGCGTTGTCATTATGATGATGTTTCATTGCAATGACAGAAAATCTGTAACTATTCAGGGAGTACACATGTCTGCACTGATCTGCGGTTCCTATGCCTATGACACCATCATGGTGTTTGGTGATAAATTTGCCAATCATATCCTGCCGGATAAAGTACACATCCTGAATGTCTCATTCCTCGTGCCTAATATGCGACGCGAGTTTGGCGGTTGTGCAGGTAATATCGCTTATAACCTCAACCTGTTGGGCGGTGATGCCTTGCCGATGGCGACTGTCGGCAATGATTTCTCACCGTACGGCAAATGGATGGATGAGTGCAACATCTCTCGCAAGCATGTCAAAGAGCTTGACCATACCTATACCGGGCAGGCCTTTATCACCACCGATATGGATGATAACCAGATCACGGCGTTTCACCCCGGGGCGATGGGTTTCTCGCATGAAAACGATGTGCGCGATGCCGAAGGTGTCACGATTGGTATAGTTTCCCCAGACGGACGCGATGGCATGATCCAGCATGCAGAGCAGTTTGCTGAAGCCGGTATCCCGTTTATTTTCGATCCGGGACAGGGTATGCCGATGTTTGATGGTGATGACCTAAAGACCTTCATCGAGCAAGCAACCTACGTCACAGTGAATGATTACGAGATGCAATTAATGCAGGAACGTACTGGCTGGTCACCGCATGAGATTGCCGAGCGTGTTGAAGCATTAATCGTCACCCTTGGTGGTAAGGGCTCACATATCTATACCACTGATCATCGCATCGACATACCCGCGGCACCGGTCAATGACATTAATGATCCAACCGGTTGTGGTGATGCCTTTCGAGGTGGCTTGTTGTATGGCCTGATGAACGACATGGATTGGGAAACCACGGGACGAATCGCAGCATTAATGGGTGCGCTTAAAATCGAACAGCATGGTACGCAAAACCATCATTACAGCAAGGTTGAAATTGAAGCACGATTCAAGGATGCTTTTGATTACTGCTTGTAGTTAATGAGATTGTGTCGAATGGTGGATTGTTTATATCCAGCGCAGGCCGATAAAAATAAAATAAAATGAGGATTAAGCTGTGGATAATAAAATTCTTCTCATCATCCTTTCACTGTTGTTACCCCCGGTGGCGGTATTTTTGAAACACGGTGCCGGTAAAGATTTGATTATCAATATCGTGTTATGCCTGATTGTATTTATCCCTGGCGTCATTCACGCACTCTGGCTTTCTACAAAGTAACTCTCACCCATATTTACTACCTGAAGGATTTATCATTATGCGTAACGTAAAGAAAGCAATTGTCATGGCTCTGGGTTTGGGCATGCTCATATCTCTGCAGGGCTGTGCACCCGAAGTAGGCAGTGATAAATGGTGTGCCGCATTAAAAGAAAAACCAAAAGGTGACTGGAGTGCCAATGAGGCAGCTGATTTCACCAAACATTGTTTACTGAAGTAACTTAAAGACTGTCATGACGACTATGCGGCTGTTGTTGGTTTCAGCTCTTGTGTCGGTATTGTCATGTGTAGCAATACCCGCTTTTGCAGGGTGGAGTGATATCCTGGGCGATTTGTTAGGCGGCAGTAAAGAAACAACGCAAGAGAAAAATCCGTCAGCTGCCCCGTCTGATGGGCTCGATTCAGGCGACATGAATGCGGCTATTCTTGAGGCATTGTCCGTCGGTGTAAAGCGTGCTGTCGAACTGCTCGGCAAGAATGGCGGCTACCTTGATGATGCAACGGTCAGGATTCCAATGCCGGAAAACCTGCAGAAGATCGAATCCCTGTTACGTAAATTCGGGCAAGATAAATATGCTGATCGGTTTATCAAGACCATGAACCGCGCCGCAGAGCAGGCCGTCCCACAGACCACAGAAATCTTTCTTGATACTATCAAGGGTATGTCGGTCGATGATGCAAAACAGCTTCTTGGCGGAGCTGATGATGCGGCAACGCGCTATTTTGAGACAAAGACATCGGTTCAGCTTGAGAAGGTGATTCGTCCAATTGTCAGTCGCACCATGGATGATGTAGGCGTCACTTCCGCCTACAAGAAACTGGTTTCAAAGGCAGACTTTCTTGGTGATTATGTCGATAAAGATTCACTCGATATTGATGCATTCGTGACGCGTAAGACAATGGATGGCCTGTTTCTCAAACTTGCTGCGGAAGAAGCCAGGATTCGTTCCAACCCGGTTGCACGTTCCACCGACCTTCTGAAAAAGGTCTTTTCACACTTTAGCCGATAGCATTTTTTCTTTTCTCCAGTTGGTATACAGTGTTAAACACTGGCTTATATCGACTGGAAGACCTGGAGTATTTTTCAGTACTGGTCTTGCCTGGCATTTAAGGCCCATGTCATAAGGAGGCTGATAATGGGGTTTTATTCCGAAGTGCTTTTTCCCTGGGGCATGAACTGGATCATGTCAGGTCAGGTTTTTACCACCGAGCGCAAGGCTGTTCTTGAATCAGTCAGTGGCAATGTCCTTGAAATAGGCTTTGGCTCCGGCCTGAATTTGCCACACTATCCAGGCTCAGTCGGAAAGCTTACGGTCATCGACCCGAACAAAGGGATGGGGCGTTATACTGCTCAGCGGATTGCCGACTCACCCATTGATGTTGAAAGGCGGTTACTCAGTAGCGAGTCTCTGCCTATGTCAGATAACTGTTTTGATACGGTGGTGAGTACCTGGACACTGTGCAGCATAGAAAATATCGACAGCGCGCTTGCCGAAGTACTGCGTGTCCTGAAACCGGGTGGGCGGTTTATCTTTCTTGAGCATGGTCTGAGCCCGGATGAAGGTGTGAGTCGTTGGCAGAACCGCCTGAACGGCATCCAGAAGCTGGTTGGCGATGGCTGTCACCTGAACCGCGATATGCGTGTCATTATACGCAATGCGGGTTTCAGCACACTGGACGTCGATAATTTCTATTTGCCTGATTCGCCAAAGATACTCGGCTATATGTACCGGGGTGAGGCAGTAAAATAGACAGAGTTGTACCCTGATGGGCGTGTTTTAGATAAAATCGGCCCAAATTACTGTTAGCAGGGCATATAGGAACAAGATGGCAGGCCGAGTATCGTCTTATCACTTTTCATTGCATATCGATGTCAATGAGTATCAACGCTATTACAAGGGAACCGCTCAGAACGTCGTCGTGATGAGTCGGGAGGGCTTGCGCGTACAATTCCCCGCCTCAGCGTTGCGCCCCTTCGTCAGTAACAACGGTGTGCAGGGACACTTTGTGCTAAAAATGGATGAAAATAATAAGCTGATAGGCTTGCAGAGGCTCTAGCTCGCTAGATGTTATGGCCGGCATTGCGCAGCATTTGTGTCATGCGCGATGAGCTGAAGCCATTCATACGCTGTTTGCCCACCATGATGATCGGCACACCACGTCCCTTGAGGCGCTTATAGTCACGTTTGCCCTTGTCTGATTTTTCAATATCGTATTCACGAAACTTGACCTTCTTCGCTTGCAGCCAACGTTTGGCTTTTTTGCACACTCCACACCAGGTTGTTGAATACATGACGACCCGCGGTTTCTTTGTCGGAAGTCCGGTGGAGCGAGCAAGGGTCTCATCAATGAAAATCTTCGAGGGCGAGTCATAGGTATTGATGGGGCCAATATCGACCTGCTTGCTATTGCTGCCTTCAGGTGGGGTATCCGTGAAGTGGATGCGGCCAGCTTCATCCGTCCATGTGTATATTTCAGCGCTTGCAGGTGCTATACCCGAGAGGATGATGAGAGAGAACAGTACTGTCCATAGCCGCTTTTTCATATATTCATCATAGACGAAAAAATTCACCACTACCTGCTGGAGCAGTGCAGCAGGCATGCTAAGATATGCGACTATGCTCGAATATCACAATATTGATCCGGTCGCGTTATCGCTTGGCCCCCTCAAAATTCACTGGTACGGACTGACCTATTTGGCTGGCTTTGCCATGGCCTGGTGGCTGGGTTTGCGTCGTGCTCGCCAGCCTGGTTCGAGCTGGACGGAAGAGCAGGTCTACGATCTGATATTTTATATTGCCGTCGGCCTTATAGTCGGTGGTCGATTGGGTTACATGTTGTTTTATAACCCGTTTTTGCCAGAAGGGCAGGGCTCAGAATTTTGGGAAGTATGGAAGGGCGGCATGTCTTTCCACGGTGCCTTGATTGGTATCATCATCGCCGTGGGCGTATTTGCCCGGCGCTTTAACAAGGGCTATTTTGTTGTTGCTGACTTTCTTGCACCGTTAACCCCGCTTGGGCTGGGTTTTGGTCGGATTGGTAACTTTATTAATGGCGAATTATGGGGCAAGGTGTCAGATGTGCCCTGGGCGATGGCCTTTCCAACAGGCGGTCCACTGGCGCGGCACCCGTCCATGCTCTATGAAGCGGTACTGGAAGGCTTGGTGCTGTTTATTCTTCTCTGGTTTTACAGCAGCAAGCCACGACCGGCAATGGCGGTATCCGGTATGTTCCTGTTGTTTTACGGCATATTTCGCTTTGCGGTTGAGTTTGTCAGGGAACCTGATCGCCAGATCGGCTACCTTGCCTTTGATTGGTTTACAATGGGGCAGGCACTGTCAGTGCCAATGATTATCGTTGGTAGTGGATTTATCTGGTGGGCCCACAAGGCGAAGCATAACTAACAGACGTTTCAGGAGAGAGCAGCACCATGCAGCAGTATCTCGAACTTATGCGCCACGTGCGTGATAACGGTACCCAGAAGGGTGATCGCACGGGTACCGGTACGAAAAGCGTATTTGGCTACCAGATGCGTTTTAATCTTTCCGAAGGCTTCCCCCTGGTAACGACGAAAAAATGTCACCTGCGTTCAATTATTCATGAATTGCTGTGGTTCTTGAAAGGCGATACCAATACCGAGTACTTGAAAGATAATGGCGTGAAGATATGGGACGAGTGGGCCGATGAGAACGGTGACCTTGGACCTGTGTATGGTTACCAGTGGCGCAGTTGGCCGACGCCGGATGGCCGGCATGTTGACCAGGTCAGTGAGGTTGTCGAGCAGCTCAAGAACAACCCCAATTCACGACGCATCATTATTAATGCCTGGAACGTAGCCGATCTACCCGATGAAACGATTTCGCCGCAGGCTAATGTAAAGAACAGCAAGATGGCTCTGGCACCTTGCCATGCCTTTATCCAGTTCTACGTGGCTGACGGCAAGCTGTCTTGTCAGCTCTACCAGCGCAGTGCCGATATTTTCCTTGGCGTGCCTTTTAATATTGCCTCCTATGCACTTATGACGATGATGCTGGCACAGGTCTGTAACCTTGAACCTGGCGATTTTATCCACACACTGGGTGATGCGCACCTTTACAGTAACCATAGTGAACAGGTTGAAGAACAACTGGGACGCACGCCCTATCCACGCCCGACAATGAATATTAACCCGGATGTAACGGATATTTTCTCGTTCAGCTTTGAAGATTTCGAACTGGTCGGGTACGAGGCACATCCACACATCAAGGCACCCGTTGCCATCTAGTTTATTAAATTAAGAGTTTTACCGGTTATGTCAGACGCATATATTTTTGATGTTGATGAAAGCAACTTTCATGGGGTTGTGGTTGAGAATTCTCATAAATTACCTGTACTTGTCGATTTTTGGGCAGATTGGTGCCAACCCTGCCAGTCGTTGATCCCAATCCTGCATAAAATTGCAGAAGACCTCGCGGGTCAGGTTGTGCTGGCAAAGGTTAACAGCGATCAACAACAGCAGCTTGCCCAACAATACGGCGTACGTAGCTTGCCCACAGTAAAGTTGTTTATGAACGGTGAGGTGGTTGATGAGTTTACGGGGGCATTGCCCGAGTCAGAGATTCGCGCGATGCTCGACAAGTACATTGAACGTGAGTCAGACAGGATCATGGCCGCTGCGTATGCAGAGCATGAGAAAGGTAATGCCGACGCAGCCGTGGCGCTGATGAAACAGGCCGCAGATTCGGACCCAGAGAACATTCGCGTACAGGTTATTTACCTGAGAGTACTGATGGAACACGGTGAGCAAGACGAAGCGCTTCAGAGACTTGAGCGACTGCCATCAAACATACAAGCGGATGCCGCGCTACAGGGTATACGTGCGCAACTCGACATCATGGCTAAAGTGGGTGATGCCAGTCTCGAAGAGCTGAGGGCACGTATTGAAGCAAATGAAAATGATTTTGAGGCACGCGAAAAATTGTCGGCAGTGTTGATGACCCAGGGTGATTATCAGCCTGCTTTGCACCAACTGTTTGAAATCATGAAGCGTGATCGAAGCTATAATGATGATGCCGGGCGCAAAGGCTTAATAAAAATATTTGAAATACTTGGCAACGAAAACCCGCTGGTGGGGGAGTACCGTCGCCGTATGTCGTCATTGCTGTTTTAATGTCTACAAAACAAAGGCGCGGAGGCGCAAAGCGTGCAGAAAAGGCCTGTTATTTTTCAGTGTTGCCAAACTCCTGGGAGTACAATAGATAAATGAACAATATATTTTTTCCTTTGCGTTCTCAGCGTCTTGGCGTCTTTGCGTTAGATTTTTAGAAATGAAAATATCATTGATTGCCGCAATGGCAGATGACCGGGTCATTGGTATAAACAACAGCTTGCCATGGAAATTGCCTGCGGACATGCAATGGTTTCGCCGGCATACATTAGGTAAGCCGATTGTAATGGGGCGAAAAACCTTCGAATCTTTCGGTGGACGGACACTTCCAGATAGAATCAATATAGTGATTACCCGTGATCAGGACTACCAGGCAGCGGGTATTGTCGTCGTCCACGATATTGAACAGGCACTAGCTGCCGCTGGGGATGTTGAAGAGGTTATGATTATTGGTGGCGCCTCATTTTATGAACAAATGCTGGATCGCGCTGATCGTTTTTACATCACTCACGTTCATGGCCAGTTTGAGGGGGATGCATGGTTCCCCAGTTATGAAGGATATGACTGGAACCAGGTGAGCCTGGAAGAACACCCGGTCGATGAAAAAAATGACTATGCCTGTTCATTTATAATTATCGAAAAATAGCTGCCCTAATCGTTTATAAATTTCTCACAAGTTGTAGCGAATAGCCTGTCTCGCCGCTACACTAGGCGTATGCCTACCAACGCCCCACCTGATCCTGAGTACCAGCTGGCCCTGCTAAAGGAAGAAAATGCAGAGCTGAAGCAACGTATTAAGATACTTACCCAGGAAGACCGTGATAAGGGGGGGCTGCTTGAAGTACTGTTTGATCGGGCACCGTTTGGTATTGCTGTTTTTGATGATAAAAGAAACTTGTTACGCCTGAACATTGCTGCCGAAAAAATACTGGGTATTGAGCATCATGCTATGATTGGCTGTGGCTGCGATGAAATCTTCCACTGCTATAAACTAAGCTACTCATGTCCGGGTTTTAAATCACCGGGTAAAATTGATGAGCAGCGCACGCGTACTGATTTAAACAGCAAAACGTTGTTACGTAGTGTTGTACAGGGGAGTGAAGGTTCATTAAAACTTTTGATTGAAACCTTCGTAGATATCAGTGCAATCGATGAAGCGAATCTTGTTCAACTTCAGGCATTCAAGGCTAAAAGTGATTTTTTGTCTCGCATGAGTCATGAGATACGCACACCTATGCATGCGATCAGAGGGTTTAACCAGATCCTGCTTTCAAAACGAGATGAATTATCAGATAAGCAAGCCGGTATGCTTGAGGATATTAAAGAAGCATCAGATGGTCTTATGTTTCATATTGATAACCTGCTTGCAGTTGCTGATAGCAAAGATATTGAAACGCATATTGATAATAAAGAAGTTAATATCCGTGTTTTACTGGATGAGTTGGAAGCGCGATTCAGACAACTTGCCAGTAAACGCAATAATACATTAGTGATAAATGTTGAACCTGACGTCGTCATAGTAGACCCAGTACGTTTGCAGCATTTATTAGCCAATCTACTCGATAATGCGATTAAGTTTACCCGTGACGGGGTGGTGATTTGTAATGCGAGGGTTGAGCCTGATAATACCTTAGTGATTTCAGTTACCGATACGGGTGAAGGTATTAGTGATGAGCAGCAGCAAATGATTTTCAATGTATTTGAACAAAATGATGGCTCATTGACCCGTTCGTATGGAGGGGTGGGGCTGGGGCTGACATTAGCAAAGTGCTACGCACAACTCTTGGGGGGCAAGCTTTCATTAAAAAGCAAAGTCGGTGAGGGGTCGACATTTACCGTGAGTATACCTGTGAGTCGTCAGTCCTAAAAAGTAAGGACTTTGTCAGCATCTTTCATCAAACCATACAAGGTTTGCATGGAGCCCATTTCACCACTGATATCGTTTGACAACAAAGGCATTGTGTCTTTGCGCGATTCAACACAAACCCCACAGCCAATCACTGTTCCACCTGATTCTTCGAAAATGTCAGATTGCTCTCGTACGTTGTATTTGATGGATTGAATCGATGCACTCTCAACGCCCTTGCCGAGTAGAAAGATGGTCGTATTATCATCGTAAGCCAAACAGGAGTTGGCAAGTCGATATGCATTCCATACTGTCTCTGGGTCATTACTGCTAATTACAATCAAGATATCCACACAAAGTGCTCCATGGTTAAGTTTCGACATCTATGTCTAGTATTTAATACGTTGATTAAGGGCGCCATAATCTGTGTCACTAATAACCTTATCAGTCATAGCGTAATTCCCTACGCCGGGTATTAATTAGAGGGTATTAATATAGTGCCAAATAGACGCTGTTGTTAGTCAGGGATTGTGAATCTTTGTTAATAATGAATATCAAAGGGCATCTTAAAATTAGATAATGCTAAAGTCTGTTATTAATACGTTCACAGTTCCAGACAAGAAACATAAATTAGAAAGTGTCCAAATAATCCGGCTGTGTGTTAAATCTGTAGTGATTAACTGACGCGTTAAATAGAAAGGATAAAGGTATGAGATTTAAGTCTTTTGTTGTATTGATCGGTTTTCTCATGCCCTCGATGGCCACAGCAGTAGATACCCTGGTGCTAGCCCGTGCACCTCAATTATCCGCAGCAATTACGTCAAAGACCTGGACCCCGTTTGTTGATTACCTGTCCGAGAAGACGGGCGTAAAAGTTGCGCTTAAGGTCTATGATGACAGGAAGCTTTTTGAAACGGATGTCCGCAAGGGTAAGGTGGCATTATATTTCGGTAATCCGGGTTATGGTGTGGTTGGACACCTGCAACATGGTTACATTCCCCTGATACGTAGTGATCGAAAGTTGTTAGAAGGAATTCTTGTTGCCAGGAAAGACAGCGGGATCTCTAATATCGCGCAATTAGTCGATAGGGACATTGCGTTTCCGTCTAAAACGGCATTTGCGGCATCACTCTATATTCGCTCCCGTATCGATTCAGATTTTGGGTTTAACTATCAACCAATCTATACCGGTTCGCATGATAATACCTACCGTGCTGTACTCATCGGTAAGGCGATCGCCGGTGGCGGCGTGAAACGCACATTTGAATCAGAAGACCCCAGCAACCGGGAACAATTAAATGTTATTTACACAACACCGGGTATGAAATCACATCCACTGATGGTCCATCCGGACGTAGATGAAAAAGTCCGACGAGATATTCAGCAGGCTATTCTCGAACTGGATAGTAATGAAGATGGCAAGAAGCTACTTAAAAAAATTAAAATACAGAAACCTGTGATTGCCGACTATACGCGTGATTATAAGCCGATTGAAAAACCTGCAATAAAAATGTACAACTATTTGCTGAATCAAAAATAGTCTAACCAATGCCGTTTTATCGCTACAGTCTCGCAACACAGTTATCTATCGTATTGCTACTTGTGCTGGTTATCGCAAGTCTTACCTTGGGTATCTATGACTACAAGCGAGAAGTTGAAAATACCCGCCAGGCTAAACTTGAAACACTACAGGCTGTCTCGACGAGTATTGTCGCGTCGATACAGGAAGACCTATACCAGGAAGACTATATTGCAGTTGAACAGAAGTTGTTGGGACTGGAGAAGATCAAAGAAGTCGCCTCTGTTCTGGTACATGACAACGAAGGAAGAATTATTTCAGAATTACAGCGCCAGCCAGGTGGAATGCTCCTGCCAACATATCGTTATGGGAAAACGGAAGCCCATGGGTGTGACGAGAAAATACATGTTCAAGAAGATGAAACAATTATTACGCGACACTCCATAGCATTCGCAGGTGCTCCCATTGCATGTATCGACTTGCAGTCTGACCCTGAAATTATCAACCAGGTAAAAAATTCAATATTGTTTGAACTTGTCAAAAAGCTGACCGTTATGTTGTTGATAACGAGTGTAACGATTATTGTGTTTCTTAATTATCGCCTGCGTGCGCTTAAGACAATTACGGACTTCTCAATTTCACTGCCACGAGCGGCAAGTGAGAAGATTGAAATTGACAATGCACCCCGTGAAATTCATGCATTGATGGATGTTTTGAACTGGGCAGCAGACGAGATAAAGGAACAACGAATCAGCCTGCTTGAACAAAACGAACAATTAGAAACCCGAGTCAGTGAGCGTACCCACGAATTGGCCGAAGCGCTTGAACAGGCTGAAGAGGCCAGCCAGGCAAAATCGATATTTCTGTCACAGATGAGCCACGAATTGCGCACACCAATGAATTGCATCCTCGGATATGGACAACTCCTGGAGCAACAGAAGAAGCTGCTAAATGACGAACAGTTGGATTTCGTAAAAGAAATTGTCGGTGCGGGCTGGCATTTATTGGGCTTGATCAGCGATATTCTGGATTTAGCCAAGATCGAATCTGGCAAGCTCTCCATTGAGCTCGATGAGATCAGACTTGATGATGTCTTGCAGCACAGTATCAGCCAGATTAAAACGTTGGCAGATGGTCGTGGTATCGAGATCATTCAAAATATAGCCAGTCGAGACTACATGGTCCGGGCAGACCCAGGGCGTCTGAAACAGGTATTCCTGAACCTGTTATCCAATGCAGTAAAATATAATAGTGACAATGGGAGTATTACGATTTCAGTTGAATCGACGGCTAGTACATCCATACGTATCATGATTAGTGATACAGGCGGTGGTATAGCAGAAAGTGATATTCCAAAATTATTTACTTCATTCGAGCGTCTCAACAAAGCCCATATAGTAGAAGGAACCGGTATTGGCCTGGTTATTACGAAAAATATCGTTGAATTGATGGGGGGAACGATCGGTGTCGACAGTATCCCAGGTCAGGGTGCGACATTCTGGTTTGAATTAAAGCGTGTGGATTAGCCTGGTTTACGGGCTCCAGGACAATCAATACTGAAGGCCTGGCAGTCTTCGAGGCGCAGCGCCGTTAACGTACCCCCCCACAGGCAGCCCGTATCGACTGCATAGACCGTGTCACTTTCAACCGTTCCAAGTGTTGACCAATGCCCAAAAACGATACGCATAGTTGAACTTTTCCTACCCGGTACATTAAACCATGGCATGAGCCCGAAGGGTTGTTCACCAGGTTTACCTTTCTCTTCAAGTGCAAGTCGTCCGGATGCATCACAATAGCGCAATCGGCTGAAGCAATTTGTGATAAACCTTAGCCGTTCAATACCCTGTAATTTATCATCCCATGTATCGGGCTTATTGCCATACATGTTCTCAAGAAACTCGACGTACTCTGATCCTTGTAAGACGCTTTCGACCTCATTGGCACAGGCCTGCGCAGTCGCAAGATCCCATTGAGGGGGGAGACCGGCATGCAACATGGTGAAATTTAGCTTCGCATCGTGATGCAGTAATGGCTGGTGGCGTAACCAGTTCATCAACTCATCACAATCTTCAGCGTCAAGAATATCATCGATATTGTCATTGCGATGATATTTCAGATGGCCATGGGCAACGGCCAGTGTATGCAGGTCATGGTTACCGAGTACGGTAATAGCACGGTCACCCAGTGACCTCACAAAGCGCAGCACGGCAAGAGAGTCGGGACCACGATTAACAAGGTCACCGACAAACCACAGACTATCTTCTGCCGGATCGAACTTTATATGTTCAAGCAGGCGTTGCAGTTCTTTGTGGCATCCCTGGATGTCACCGATAGCATAGCTTGGCATTAGTGCAGGGTGTTGGGGACAGACAACATGAATGCAGGTATTTCCGCATCAAACTCGACGCCATCATCCGCAAGCATTTGGTAGCTGCCAGTCATATCACCGACAGGCGTTTCAAGGATGGTACCACTTGTATAGCGGAAACCTTCTCCCGGATGCAAGTGCGGTTGTTCACCAATTACGCCATCCCCTTTGACTTCTTCCGATTTACCATTGGCATGGTTGATAATCCAATGGCGTGTTAACAGGCGAGCGGCGACGGTGCCCTCGTTACGAATCGTTATCGTATAACTGAACACGTAACGGTCATCATCGGGGGATGACTGTTCAGAGATGAAGTCTGTTTCTACCTCAACGGCAATCTTGTAATCAGTTTCTGAATCCATATTTCTCTTTTACTCGTCCCCGGTGGGGATATTGAACGTATTACAGTCGGCTCGCGGCCAGCGCTGCACCGAGCAGGCCTACATTAGGGTTAATGACAACATGCACAGGCATTACTTCAGTGAGTTTCTTCATGCGGCCCTTTGCATTAAACGCGGTAATCAGCGTGCCATCTTTGAGTTTATCAATGACTTTAGGGGCAATGCCTCCAGCGATGTAAACCCCGCCACCTGCCATGCAGGTCAGTGCAAGGTTACCGGCTTGTTGACCATAGATTTTAGCAAATAAGTGCATGGCCTGCGTAGCCAGTTCATCACTGCCTTTAAGACCGGCAATGGAAACGGCTGCAGCAGGGTCGCCTTCAGCCATGCTGGCTTTCATTTCGTTAGTGACCTTGTCAGGGTGTTTAGTGGTCAGAAAGTCATAGATATTGACCAGACCGCGGCCGCAGCATACGCGTTCATAGGAAACATGGCCAAATTTTTCGATCAGCCAGGTGAGTAATTCCTGCTGCTCTCCATCGACTGGGGCAAAATCACAATGTCCGCCTTCAGAGGCCATCACTTCGTAGTGGTCGTCTTGCCAGACAAGGATCCCCTGTCCGAGACCCGTACCGGCACCAATTAATACGCAAGGTGCCTGGGAGGCAGGTTGACCTGTTTGAAGTTCGACCAGGTCATCCGCTCCAAGGGCTTCGAGGCCATACCCAACAGCAGCAAAATCATTGATCAGGCGAACCTTTGGGATACCCAGGGCGGTTTCCATCTTGTCAGCATCCAGTTCCCAGGGCAGGTTGGTGACCCAGCCTTGTCGTCCTGACACAGGGCCAGCAATACCAAAACAAGCCCCTTGTAGATTCACTTTGCCGTGTGTCTGGGTAATGCCTTCCAGGAATTCCTTAACCATATCGGTGAGATCAGCATAATCGGCGCTGACATAGCGTTTCTCATCAAGAATAGATTTATTGTTGCCATCAAAGTTGGCGATTTGTAACAGTGTCTTGGTACCGCCGATATCCCCTGCAAGAATTAGCATTTTTATCCCCTTTTCCCGATTATCCATGATTGTTGACCATACCACAGGGGCTTTGTGTCCGCATATTGACTAAGCGTGTTTGCCCACACACACCAATAAACTGTGAGGGTATTCACAGTTTGAAAAAAAGAGGCTCAATTTGGGCTGGATAAACAGGTAATCGCGCCGATAGATCTAATAAGGTACAGCACTTAAACCATTGAGTTATTCAGGTATGGCTAGGTTAATCGGTTCAATATGTGCTCGAGAGGTTCAGGCTATGCGTAGAAAAGGAAACAGGCCGGATTTGTTATTTGTGCTCGCCATCGCAGTCATGGCAGGCGTCTTGGCGACCGCGACAGTCAGTGCATCACAGGACGTAACCGAACCGCAGGGCTGGCAAATGGACGTAAAGGCGAATTCGGGCTGTGAGCAGGGTCTGGGGACGTGGCCCAGTTGTTCCCATTGGCGTAACGCAGAGCCTGACGCTAGTTTGAGCAGCCAGGGGGTTTCGCTGGAGTTGTTTCATAACCAGTTTCCTGAGCTTGGCGTGGTCTGGTATTTTAGACAACAATTCCATAAAAATTATAATATAAACAATGATATAGACTTGTTTTCTTCTGGTGCAGCTGCTGTAGGCTTAGGTTCAAATCAACATTTTGGAATGGCTCTGCGACAACAGTATCAGCAATTTGGACTTCAGCTAGGTTTTGAAACTGACTATGCTTCTGATCAACAGCTCGATACTCGGCTGTATTTGGGGATTATCAATCGTTGGTAAAGACTTGATTATGCTGGCAGGGGTGTCAGTGTTAGAATAGTTCGCTGAATCTGTCACGTGCGCATGATTGCAGTACGTGATGTTGTAAATGAACTATTATCCGTTAGAGCAGGTTTCATGACTACTCCCATTCGAGTTGGCGTTATAGGCGTCGGCTACCTAGGCAATATTCACGCGAAGATTTATTCGAATTTACCCGGTGTTGAACTGGTTGGTGTGGTCGATGTCGATCGTGCCACGGTAGACAGGGTCGCAGCCAATTATGGTTGTCCCGGTTATACCGAACCGACTGATCTCATCGGCAAGGTCGATGCAGTCAGCATCGTTGTACCGACTTCGTTACACCTGGAAACGGCGCGTCCATTCCTTGAGGCCGGTGTGCATATGTTGATGGAAAAGCCATTGGCACCGAGTTATGAAGAGTCACTTGAGCTCGTCGAACTTGCCGAACAGTCCAATGTCTTGTTCCAGGTAGGCCATCTGGAACGCTTTAATGGTGGCGTGGTTGAGTTAGCCAAACGTGTGAAAAATCCGCGTTTCATGGAAGTCACCCGTATAGGACCATTCGTTGCACGTGCAACCGATGTCGATGTAGTGACCGACCTGATGATTCACGATATCGATATTGTTATGTCGCTCGTGGGTGAGCCGATTGCCAGTATTGCGGCAGCCGGTACTCCTGTGATTACCGATCATATTGATATTGCCAATGCCCGCCTTGAGTTTGCCAATGGTGTAGTCGCAAATGTCACGGCGAGCCGTGTTTCGAATAAACAGCAACGTCGTATCCGTGTCTTCGAACAGGAGCACTACTACGGCCTTGACTACACTAACCAGCAAATCACCGTGGCGACTACCCAGCCGCCTGCGGAGGGCGAAGAATTTTCGAGTGTTGTCAGCGAAGAGTTGAAGATCGAACCGCGCCTGCCGCTTAACCATGAGCTCGAAGTTTTTATCGACACGATCCGTAACGGCGGTACACCGCTTGTCACCGGGCGTGTCGCACTCGAGGCGGTACGTGTTGCCCATATCATCAAGGAGAAAATATCAGTATGTCAGTCGTAAATGATCCGATTCCTTTCCTCGACCTGTCTGGAGAATACAACGCACTGGAAGCGGAATGGTTTGCGGCCATCAATGCCACGGGTCAGACCGGGCGATACATCCTTGGGCCGAACGTACAGGCTTTTGAAGAAGAACTTGCAGACCACGTCGGTAGTCAGTACGCAGTAAGTTGTGCCAACGGTACCGATGCATTGATGCTGTCACTGCGTGCACTTGGCATTGGCCCGGGTGATGAGGTCATCACCACACCTTACACATTCTATGCGACCTCCGAGGTGATCAATCTGGTTGGCGCGACCCCCGTTTTTGCCGACATCTTGCCCGATTGCTTTACCATCGACCCTGAAAGCGTAAAAGCGAAAATCACAGATAGGACCAAGGCCATTATGCCGGTGCATATCTTTGGTCATCCTGCGCGCATGGATGAACTGAATGCAATTGCCAATGAACACAGCCTCGCTGTGGTGGAAGATGCCGCACAGGCCTACGGTGCAGACGTGGGTGGCAAGCGCGTCGGTAGTCTGGGAACAACGGGTGGATTTAGTTTCTACCCGACCAAGGTCCTTGGTTGTTACGGCGATGGCGGAATTATCACGACCAGTGATGCGGACATTGTCGAGTCCATTAAAAAACTCCGTAACCATGGTGCGAGCGCGCCGTTTATGCACGATGAAGTCGGTTACAACAGTCGCCTTGATGAAATACAGGCTGCCTTGCTGCGTATCAAGCTGCGCAAGCTGGATGACGATGTTGCAAAACGCCGTGCCGCGGCAGCGCGTTACACCGAATTGTTCGACGCTACGGCCGTGACCGCACCGAGTCTGCCAGAGAATGGCGGTCACGCTTTTAACCTGTATACAGTGCGTATGCCAGAGCGGGACCGTGTTCGCGGTGTGCTTAATGATAATGGTATTCCAAGCTCGCAGTGTTACCCGCTGGGCCTGCACCTGCAGGCGGTCTACAAGGACCTGGGTTACAAGGAAGGTGATCTGCCTGTATGTGACAAGGCCAGCACCGAGACGCTGTCATTGCCGGTTTACCCGGCCATGAAGATGGAACATGTCGAACGTATCGCGGCGACGATTATCAAAGCGATTAGTTAATTATAGCCTGACAATAACAAGACAAAGAGGAGATATAGCATGCGTCTGATACTCGCGCTACTGATACCCTGGTTACAGTTTTTCACCATTGGTAAGCCCATAGCCGGAGTGATTTGCTTGTTATTACAGTTGACCCTTATCGGTTGGATACCGGCAGCTATTTGGTCTGTCTACGCGTTGAGTCAGTACAATACGGATAAGAAAATCGAAGAAGCGACACAAGGTAAACCCTGAATAAGTGACGTTGTCATGAAGCGTCTTCACACATGGCTGTTTGTCCTGACAGGGGTGTGTAGCAGTCTTGCTGTAATGGCCGCTGAACGGTCACCTGTGGCCGATGTACATATCCACTACAAGTGGAGCCAGGCCGAGGTTACATCGCCTCAGCAGGCCATAGCCTTACTGGAACAAAATAATGTTCAGCTGGCCGTGGTGTTTGGTACACCCCCTGAAATGGCCCTGGAGCTTGTAGAGCTAGCCCCACAGCGCGTTATTGCTTTTTACCAACCCTATATAGATAACCTGCTCAAACCCAACTGGTTCCTGAACAGGCGTGTGCCCTCAGCTGTGCGTAAGGCATTGGCGAGTGGTAAGTTTCATGGTGTTGGCGAGATACATGTGTCTGACGGAATCGGACCAAATCTCGATAGCAAAATCTTTAACGACGTCCTTAGCATCGCCGCTGAGTTTAATGCCCCCGTGCTTATCCATACCAATGCATCGAACCATAGTTATATGAAGCGAATTTGTAGCCGGCATAGTCAAACACGTTTTATCTGGGCGCATGCTGGCGGGCTTGGTGCAAAAGAAGTCGGCAAGCTACTCGAGGCATGCAGTAATGTCTGGGTGGAATTTTCTGCACGGGATCCCTACAAAAGTATCGGTGAGCAGGTGGCAGACGATACTGGAACACTACGTGCTTCATGGCTTGAACTTATCAAGCGTTACCCGGAACGTTTCATGATTGGCAGTGACCCGATATGGCCGATTAGTGAGATCGACTCATGGCACCGTGCTGACACAGGCTGGGACACCATCAATGATTTGTATACCTACCACAATCGTTGGATTAATAAATTACCCTCGGAGATGGCAGAACGGATACGATTCAGGAATGCCTCTGAGCTACTACACAGGAGATGACAGCTTTTGTTCTGACAATGAGTATCTAACGCAGAGGCGCGAAGACGCAGAGGACGCAAAGATAACAAATATGAAAGCAGTCGACTCTCCAAATTAAACCAATACAAAAAAACAGTATCCAGACCCCCCCTATTTAGTCGTTAGCAGATAAAGAACGCCTGGCAATTGTCGTTTTGAGGGGATATGTTCAGGACAATCGTCCAATTAATATATTTATCCTGTTTACTACTTTATTCGGTGTCAGATTAGCTCAGCTACTTCGATACGAACCTCTATTCGCGTTGTATTTATTCTTTCTTCGCGCACTCTGCGTCTTTGCGCCTCTGCGTTAGATTCTGGAAATTAGAAAAATACTTTTATTGTCAGTAGAGGCATAGAATCATGTTCAACCTGTAGGTCCTGTCTAACTATTCATCAATCAAGTTAGCGAGGCTGACAAACTCTTCGACACTCAATGTCTCCGGGCGTCTTGAAGGATCAATATCAACAGACTCTATTTGTTCAGCACTGAGTAGTTTTTTAACACAGTTACGCAAGGTCTTGCGTCGTTGCGAGAAGGCCTGCGTGACGAGCGTCGCGAGTGTTTGCTCGTTGTTGGCCGGGAAGGGAAGAGTCTCGTAAGGTGTCAGGCGCACAATCGCAGAGTCGACCTTGGGCCGCGGTGAGAATGATTCAGGCGGCACAATGAACAAGTTCTCCACCTTGCAGCGGTATTGCACCATGATGGTCAGGCGACCATTTTGACCATCTCCCGGAACGGCTGCCATGCGTTGCACGACTTCCTTTTGCAACATAAAGTGCATGTCTCTGATGATGCTAGATTGTTTGAGTAAATGGAAAATCAAGGGGGTGGAAATGTTATAGGGCAGGTTGCCGACTACGCGCAGTTTTTCATCACCTTTGACCAGTGAAGAAAAATCAAATTTCAACGCATCGGTACTGTGAATAGACATACCCGGGTACATCGCCCGTAGTGTCTCAAGGCCGGGAATAAGATCACGATCGAGCTCAATGACGTTTAATTCATCAACCAAAGGCAATAGTTCACGGGTGAGAGCAGCTTGACCAGGGCCTATTTCGACAAGCTTGTCATTGGCCTGCAGACCAATCGAAGTAACAATCCGGTTAATGACGTGTTCATCCGTCAGAAAGTTTTGCCCGAATCGTTTCCTGGCCTTGTGCATGGGTGAATTACCTTTGTACAAAATTCTTGTTTATGGCCGCATCATATCACGTGTGCAGGCCTGAAACCGGACGAGGATTTTGTTGAGCATTTGCTTAAAATAGTTATCGGCAGGCTTTAACGACAGTTGGATATTGATGCATGCAAGAAGCAATACAAGGCATATGGATTTAGTGATGTATTCGACAGCTCAAAAATACAAACCCTCTTCTTCATCGGACTCCATTCCGATGACAAAGCTCACAGGAATATCTGTGGCGAAGGTGGCTTTAAATAGTTACTGAACATGCGCTATTTCGATAGCGGTTGAAATGGCTGTATGCAGGCTACCGCGATCAGCCCTACCTGTACCGGCAAGTTCCAATGCCGTACCGTGGTCGACCGAGGTGCGAATGATGGGTAAGCCGAGGGTGATGTTAACCGCATTTCCAAACCCCATATGTTTGAGAACGGGCAGACCCTGATCATGATACATCGCAAGTACGGCATCGGCATGGACAAGATTATTCGGTGTGAATACCGTATCGGCAGGCAATGGTCCAGTCAGGTTCATGCCCTGTGCGCGTAACGCATCCAGCAGGGGGCTGATTGTGGTTTGTTCTTCTGTACCCAGGTGACCATTTTCACCAGCATGTGGGTTGAGGCCACAGACATGGATACGAGGTGTGCTGATCCCGAAACGGTGCTTCAGGTCATGATCCAATATCGTTAAAACGCTACGTAAGGTTTCAGTGGTGATATGTTCGGCGACCCTGTGCAGGGGAATGTGTGTTGTTGTTAATGCGACGCGTAAGCCTTCTGTCGCCAGCATCATAACTGGAGTGATGTCACGCTTATGGTTGTACGCCTCACTACAGATTTCAGCGAGGAATTCGGTATGGCCTGTAAACGAGTATCCGGCGTCATTGATGACACCTTTATGAAGTGGTGCGGTAACCAATGCTGCGAATTCACCTTCCAGGCAACCTTGTGTCGCACGTCGAAGCAAGGTGAGGACATATTCTGCATTCGCAGGGTCTAATTGACCGGTTGTAGAGGGCGTGTGTAAGGGAACGTCAAGCAGGCAGATGTGGCCGGCTTGTGCGGGCTGCTGTGGTTTGTAATCAGCAAAGCTACGCTGAATTTCAAGTTCTACACAGCGCTGTTCAAATAACTGCCTATTACCGAGCACAACGAGTTCAACCGGGTAATCGGCATCGAGTTGCAGGCATAATTCTGGACCGATGCCGGCGGGTTCACCACTGGTCAGGGCAAGGCGTTGTACGTCAGGAATCATGCAGTGAGTGTAGCGTTTGCCTGGTGAGAAAACACGCGTCGATGACCGCGTGTTTCACCTTGATTAAAGGTCGTTGAGGCGGTACTCAACAAATGCCTCATCACGCAGGCGACGCAGGAAGGTTTGGGTTTCTTCTTCGGTACGACGCTTGGTAATAAACTTTCGCGCTTTGGCACGCAGGAACTGTTCGGTGTCGTCATAGTCTCGGCGGTCCAGTACCTGGACGACATGCCAACCAAACTGGGTACGGAATGGCTGACTGATTTGTCCTTTTGTCAGTTTGTCCATTTCTGCCTGGAATTTTGGCACCAGCTTGCCGGGGCTGCTCCAGCCAAGTTCGCCACCCTTGGCCGCTGAACCTCGGTCATCTGAATGGGCACGTGCAAGGTCACCAAAATCCTCACCACCTTCAAGTCGAATCAGTAACTGCTGCAGGCGGGTTTGTGCGTCTTCATTGGAGGTCAGTTCATTCTGGCGAATCAGGATGTGGCGAGCCAGGGTCTGTTTAACCACATGACGTTGGATATCACCGCGTTTATCGGCCAGTTGGATGACGTGGAAGCCGCTTGGGCTGCGGATTGGATCACTGGTGTCACCGATGTTCATTTGCAAGACTGTATCACTGAACAGGGAGGGCAGCTCAGCCGTCTTTCGCCAACCCAGATCACCGCCTTCAAAGGCCTTTTGTCCATCAGAGTTGGACGCGGCAACCTGTTTGAAGCTGGCACCATTACGCAGTTGGTTGACGACATTGTCTGCTTTAGCTTTAGCGGCTTCAATCCGTTCGGCGGCCGCGGCTTCTGGCAATGCGATCAGGATATGGCTAAGCCGGTACTCATTGTTTGCACTGGCCTGGGTCTTGTTGGTTGAAAGGAAGTTATCAATTTCCTGATCGCTAATATCAATTCGCTGACGAACGCGTCGCTGTAACAAGCGGCTGATGGTCATTTCATTGCGAATATCTTCCCGGAATACTTCAAAATCAAAACCATCGGCCTCAAGAGCGGCGCGAAATTGTGCCAGGCTGAGGTTGTTTTGTTGACCAATGCGGCTGATGGCTGCATTGAGGGCGCGATCATCAATACGAATGCCGGTACGCGCCGCTGCCTGGAGTTGCAAACGACTCAAAATAAGGCGCTCAAGCACCTGGGTGCGCAGCACCTGTTCTGAAGGTGGTTTGGTGTTACGTTGCGCCAGTTGACCGCGTACAGTGCGCAGGCGGTTGTTCACTTCGCTTTCAAGGATAACGTCTTCGTTGACGACCGCGACAATGCGATCAACCGCCAGGATCTCGGCCACAGCAGATGTAGAAGCAAAAAATGCTAACAGAAACAATATACTACGCATGGTGAACTCTCGTCAGGCTAGAATAAATCGTCGCTAAGTGGATCGCGATCATACCCTAGAATACCACGACCGACGAATTTTTTGACGTCGTCGCCAAAGCTGGTCAGTCCTTTCAGTTCGAGTTGCAGCAATAAGGCAAAGTTCCTGTCATCGTCATTGAGATCGTTGATGTAATCACGGGCGACGACGCGTACTGTCCAGCAGCAGCTTTCATACTCGAGACCTGCAAAGGCATCAATCGTGGTTTCTTCATCGAGGGCATAGTTCCAGCGACCGACGGCACTCCACTGGTTATTGATGGGCCAGCTAAAGCCAAAATCTGTTTGCTCGAGCAGGCTACGACGGTAGCGGTAACCGAAGTTGACGATGCTCTTTGCGTCTGACTGGTAACGCAATGAAACATTACCCTTGTCTGTTTCACTCTCATGCGGATTCCACTGGATACCGGCACGTGCACTCAGTTGCTTGGTCAACCGTGCTGAGACTTCTGCAACAATGTCCGAGCTACTGTCAGTTTCAACAACTCCACCCGGCAAGGTAACTTCGCGATCATCAAAGTAGAAGATCTGGCCAATACTGGCAGTGGCGCGTTCCAGCCCTGATGCGTGATCAATAAAACGCGTTGTCAGTGCGGCTGTTAGCTGGTTAGCATCACCGACACGGTCAGCGCCGGTGAATCGGTTTTCACGGAACAGCTGATCAAAGCTGAAATCAAACAGGCTGGTATCAAACACTGTTTGGGTGCTGGCTTCATCGACAACAAGGTTATCCTGGCTACGCTCTGGCACCCTCAGGTAGTAGAGTCTTGGTTCGAGTGTTTGAGTGATCGCACG
>Ga0316207_10001834_pt1 | contig 24159 bp, 20 predicted proteins | sample 6weekpyrite_MG_FD_204943 | JGI IMG/M metagenome (GOLD analysis project Ga0316207, IMG submission 204943) | Microbial mat bacterial communities from mineral coupon in-situ incubated in ocean water Damariscotta River, Maine, United States -... | ecosystem: Environmental > Aquatic > Marine >... | reverse complement strand
TCAAGTTGCTTCTCTGGTAACTATGAAAAACGCTATCCTAAACGCTAAAGGTCGTGCGATTCGCTTACGTGAAGGTACAGGTTACGTCTTTGACAACGTGCAAGTAAATGTAGTTTCTTCAACAGATACAAGCACTGCTGCGATCCGCATCAGTGATGATATTACATTCACTGAATCTAGTGTCTCAACTGCTGGTACAGGTATCGCCATCAAAAATAATGCAGATGCAACTGCATTATATAGAGATACGGCAACGGAAACATACTTTCAAGATGTTTCTAAAATGGCAACTGTTCTAGAAGATGACGATACGACTTTGAGCATCACTGAGTATGATCGTAGTTGGATTCCTAATTGGACTAAATAATCTCCGCACTGCCCAGTGCTATGTGAGGTAAAGATCCAATAAATATAAGAAGCCCATTGTTTTTACGATGGGCTTTTTTAATCTCGAAAATAATTGCCCAACTTTCCTTAGCTACGATTGAAACAAATACTTAACCTGTCGTTCACGAAAGTGCAATGCAAGACTTCTAATATTCACTATGACAATAACGTCAAATCATACATATGGAAAAAATACTCATGGAAACAAGTTACAAATTGCGAAATGCCGAGCGACTAACACGTTTAGTCCTAGATTAGGAATTGTATTATCCATACTAGTTACACCATTAACACCCATTGGAATTTTTAAGGTTTATTATCTAATTCAGTCAAATCTTCTCTAGGTATTAATTCAGTAGTAACAGCGCGCTTTTCCAACAAGTTGATGCCGCCGGGCGTCACGCCAAGCATATACTCTTTGCCGCGGTATTCAACCAGTACTACACGCTCTCTGCTGCCAACAGGCAATGCTCGTACGAATTTTAACTTATCATCGGATGACTTTCCTAATTGTGAACGTTTAAGTACTCGCAACACTATCCATGCTAGAACTAAAACTACCGCAAGCGTAAAAAGCATAGATACTAATTCTGTTGTAAAATTTTGCACGTTCAAATATCCGATGTGTTAGGGTAAACTGTTAAATCCTCTCCAGGTGGCGCATACTCTCGAGCTGCTTGAGCATCAGTACCCTTAGAGTTGTTATTGTTATCTTGGTCAATTTTCTGGCTTACGTTTTGCGCCCAAAGAATGACTTCAGCAATGATATTAAATAGATCTCTTGGAATCAACTCACCGACTTCAGAGCGTACAAGTAAATCTCGAGCCAATGCTACATTTCGAACAATTGGCACATTTGCTTCTTCTGCAGCTTCACGCATCGCTCGCGCAACATGATCTTCACCTTTCGCAGAAATGGTAGGCACAGGGCAAATTTCTTTATCATAATTAACAGCAATAGCAACATGAGTAGGATTCACTACCAAAGCCGTTGCATCCTGCGCAGCGAGAACTGAATTTTGTTGTGTCCATTCCTGATGCGCCTGTTTACGTTGCGCTTTAATATGCGGATCGCCTTCGGTATCTTTTAATTCTTGTTTTATATCTCGCATGCTCATGCGCATTTTTTTGGTAAATGAATATCGTTGATACAATGCATCAAGTAATGCTAAAAGCACAAAAATTCCAATAGTCCAAGCAAGCAATTTAATGGCAACCTCCCACATTGCATCGCCTATATCATAGGGAGTTGGGGCGTATAAAAGTGATAATATCTCAGGAAGAAAGGACTCTATTACCCACCACCCTATCAGAAAAAGAAGTATTGTTTTTGCAAGAGATTTGAGCCCCTCAACCAGACTATCCAACCCAAACATACGTTTTAAGCCTTCCGCAGGGTTTAGGTTTTCCAGTTTTGGTTTAAGTTTCTCCAAACTTAATACCGGGCCAGTTTGTAGAAATTCGACTAAGGTACCAAATGCTGCGATAGGAATAATAAACAAAGCACAAATGAAAAGTGCCGTCTCAAATGCCGCCCAGCCGAGTGCCGGTGCTGCATGCGAAAAATTATCACCAATACTTTCAAAGGTTAATGTCATTAGTGCGCTAATTCGATCACCCGCAAATACCAATGCGATGCCAAAAAGGGAAAGCCATAATAGCAAAACTATGGTGCTAGTGATTTCTTTACTCTTTGGAACGTCACCCTTTTTACGGGCATCTAATAATTTTTTTGCGGTGGGTTGTTCAGTTTTATCTCCGCTATCATTTTTTTGAGCCATAAATTAAACACTCATGATTTCGTATTTTAAAAAACTTATACTATACATTTCTTTAACGTGGAAAATGTGCTGATTGACACACCATATGATTAAGACCCCCACCATGTAACGCCTGTTGAAAGCACGATACAATATCCTCAGGCGACTTATCGTTTTCCCAAGCCTGAATCATTTCATCTAATGCCTGCCGTGTTGGTCGTGATAACGCACCTTCAATTGGATCATTTACATCTGCACGCAATTTAGCACAATAAAGTGCTTTTGCTTTAGGTTCTACTGAAATCAATGAAACTAATTTATATGCAATTTTATAAAATGCGTCTGCACTAAGTTGTGAATCTCCTGAAGGTTGCGCGTACCATGCACAAAGATATTCCAAAGGGCCCAAACTTCGCGTTTGACCAAGAAGATTATCAACATGCCCCCTTGAACCCCAGGACGCCAATTTTCCCGATGGCAAGCGACCTGTCGAAAGCGCGTGAACTAGCGTTTGCGCGACCAACGATTGCACTTTCTGATCACCGTATTCAGCAATCACACACAAAATATTTAAAAATGCAGGGTATAAATTTTCGCCCAAATCCAGACATAGCTTTTCCAACAAACGCACACGTTGCTCGTTGGAATCAACAACAGTGCAAGCTTCGATTAATGATTGCGCAGCTGCATGCCAATCAGGGTCATTGCTTAAAACCCAAGCCATAAAATACGCGGTCAGCGAGCCGGACTGGCAATATGAGAAAGGATGACATTAACGAACGAATCTAATCCATCACTGGATCGCATATTGGTACTTTTCTGCAGAGTAATGATTTGATGAGATTTAATTTCATTCATTGATGCCCAATCAATACTCGCTAATAAATTACGCTCAGCAGGCCCACGAGTGGATGATATTTGAGCATTTGTTTTTGCTGCATTACCAGCCAAATTTCCGGTTGACGGTAAGTTTGTAGAATAATGCGTGTTAATTATAGTCATAGACATTCAATAGTTTTATATCTCAAAAGAACAACTTATATTTATACAGCAATATTAACGGATCATAAACTAGGGCAAACCCTAATGGGGAAAGCCCTAGCTATTTTAATAACGATAAATCTGCTTAACTAGCCTCTAAAATGAGGAACCAAGGTACCGTAAAGGAAATCCACATCAGGGAGATAGACAAATGCATGCTACAACATTAACAGAACGAATAAATTTTAGCAGAACGCCAAGCTCGTTGCCCGACTCATCATCAAATTTGTCGCTTTCTCTCGTCACCAACAATCGGACTGGGAATATCATTAATATCGCTGGTTTAACTCATGATTTAAGTCAACAAATGAATCAAAACACAAGTCAATTCCAGCAACTGCTCAAGGAAGTCATGAGCTTCCTTTCAGATAAAGATCAAATATCACTTTCAAATCAATTATCCACTTTAGTAAATAAATCGTCATTTTCACCCATTAATTCAGCCTCCCAAAAGACAGTCACCGGAAACATCTCGAGCTTAGGTGAGTTAGCCTCATTAAATTCATCAGCGTTTGAAAAATCATTAACCGAAAGTAATTCAGACAATGCAACAGACATTACTTCTAACTCAGTACTATTAAATCAAAATATTGCTAAAGATTTCCAAAACCAGTTTTCCAGTAAGGCATCTGATAAACAAGAATTTCATTCCTTTATGAAAGAAGTATACGGTGAATCTTATAACATAGATAAAGCTGAAAATTTACGCCTAAGAACGCTAGCAGGTGATACTAGCTGGCTTCCAAAAATTGAATATGTCAGTAGTGATACGCTAGGCGGGGCTAATGGCGCATACTATGCTGAATCAAGTGTTATATATATTAATAGCGATTTGAAAGGTACCTCACTTGCCTCAGAAACGTTTATAGAAGAAATCGGGCATCATATTGATACGCTAGTAAAGGATGCAGATACTACGGGCGATGAAGGCGAAATGTTTCGTCGTGTATTATCAAATGAAGCACTGACTGCCACAGATATTTCTCAGATTAAAACGGAAAATGATTTAGGTACGATTATGGTTAACGGCAACGAAATTTCTGTTGAGTTTTGGAATCCCGTGAAGTCTATTAGCAATGCAGCCAAGTCTGTTGGAAGCGGAATTGGCAATGCCGCTAGTGCGGTTGGTAATGCAGTTACAACAGTTGGAAAAACCATAGTAAATACCAGTGTGGACGTAGTAAGTAATGTAGGTAATGGTGCAATTAACTTTGGAATAGAACTCTCCAAAGGAAACGTGGTCGATGCGTTTTCATCTCTCGGTAGCGGTGTACTAGATGCCGGTGAGTCACTACTTAATGGTGCAGATAAAATCATTTTTCAAACACCTCAAAATCTATTAAGTGAATATATAGACAGCACACGCATGGTGTTTAATGGTCTTACAGAGCTCATTCCTTATGGTGATCAAGTTCGAAAAGTTACCGACCGCATATTTGACGCAAAACGGACAATCATACAAGCCGGCTTTGGAATAGCTCGCGATATTTTTCGCGCGCCTTTTGAAATATCAATGGACTTTGTTAGAGATATCGGGACTTCTATCGGCCATTTGTTTCGCGGTGAGTTTGGTGAAGCTGCCAAACAATTTGGAATGTCTTTTGTGAATAGAGGCGTAGGAATTATCGGTCGAGGAGTCGATGTCGGCATTCGGGGTCTACATGCGCTTGTAGATATTGCTGGAATGATTGTTGGCGAACCTCCGGCTAAAGAATTGAGTGCCGATCAGGAAGCTTATGTGCGTAATATTTATGGTGATTCGATAGATTACAGTCAAATTCGTATCCGACGTGGCGGTATAACTGATGCTTTCAATATGCGAGCCCATGTGGTCGGTAATACGATTTATATGCCCTCGAATTTTTTTAATGCTGATGGCACATTAACAGCAATTGGTCTAGAAACACTTGGACACGAAGTCGGCCATATCTGGCAGAATCAGAATGGCGGTGGTGACTATATGCACGAAGCTCTCGGTGCTCAATTAGTATCTTCGATAAAGGGAGATGGATCTAGTGGCGCTTATAACTGGGTTGATGCTATGAGAGAGGGTATTGCATTTGAAAATATGAATCCTGAGCAACAGGCATCTTTAGCCGAAGCTATTGGTACTGCATTTACTAATGACGGCACAATAACAGCCGCAGATTTCCCTACCTTAACTAATCAAGAGTTTGAATTTCTAATGAATGCATGGGATATGATTCAAAGTGGTAAAGGTGCACCTTAATTGATAACATAAGTAGAACATTCACAAAGATGATGACTGCATACTTAACAAATATGCGTAACTAATCACAAAGTATACTATATGGAAATCACCACAAATGGATAGCTGTAAAATGACCCATTTTTCATGGGCCATTCTGCTCACTTTTTTATCTTGCACGGGTTGTGTAGATCAACTATCCGATGACGCATTAGAACCCAATGACACAATAGAAGACGCAACCGAAATCACGGCGGGAATTCCCATCGATGCCCGCGCGAATCAAGGGAACTCTGACGTTTTCAAATTCGAAGTGGATGCTGAAGAAATCCTCTCAATTGACGTGGTGTCGAGAGGAAAAGATAATTGCCCAGGTTTTTCATTGATCGACTCAAATGAGCTAGTCTTATTTAAAGACGCTCGAGCACGATGCCTCCGAATTGGACAGCCAGACATTCATGACCCTACTGTAGAATTTCAAATCAATGATGAAGATTATTTTTTTCAAACAAAAACAACCACATCAGGTTATTATTACTTCACAATCACAGAAGGCCGTGATGCTGATAATATCTTTCCGTACAGTTGGGATTATCGATTAACTGTTACGTTGGAATAGTATTCGCTTCGGAGCAACCAATAAACCTTTGTGTTCCGTCTACGGGGTTGTTTGCTGGCTGCAGTAATAGCTAGAAGAAATCGTGAACAAGTCTTGCTCCCCGGTATTTCAACTTATGGCACCCACCTAACCAATTTGGCTTGAGAGTGACTACTCATCTCTCCCTCACCGCCGAATACCACAGAATCCCAATTGGACAAAACCGTCACTGCAGAAGTCTTTTCTGTTTCACTTAGTTTGACGCGAACACCATCTGAGGGCACTGCGTATAATATTGGTGTCGTATCAACGCCAGGATGGCGATATGGAGGACCAGTAATAACGTTAAATCGACCTTCTACAACCATTATCCAACGCCCGTCTGGTGACCAAACAGGATCAGTTATTGAAGGAGTATCGTCATTTGGAACAAAAGCTAGCTCCTGCAAATCATCAGGGTTTTCAATACTCATTACCCAAACAGTACCAACATTACGTATTTGTGACGACCCATCGGTTCTCATGGCAAAGGCTAATTTCGTCCCATCAGGGCTGACCATTAAATCTATTGGCTCACCTTGTTCTTTAGTAAATGTCTTCAAAACCGCGCCATTAGTATCGTATGGCGTAGTAATATAGATAGATTGCTCAAATGCATAAACCAATCGATCATCAGGCAACCAGTCAAATTCGGGAACATCAAATGAGTCGGGGTATTGCTCGTTTAAATTATTAACACTAATTAAATCCCCCATTAGATCATATATACGCAGCGATATATTTTTATAATCGTTGTATTTTTCATATGCGAAGGCAATATGCTCACCTCCGTAGGAGATTCTAGCTGTATTTTTTATATCTTGAGGAATACTCAAATGATTTATAATCGTGCCCTTCTCATTATAAAATATTAAACAGTCATCATCTATAAGGCTCCCTTCCGACGTCGGTTTGCAATTTTCCGCCGTTTCAAGCGTTGTTGATGCATCTTGGTTTGGATACACCGTCACAAATGCAAGACCGGGATACGCATCGTTTGAACCCCATTTTTCCATCCCGGGTATATCTAAATATTCTCCAGTCTCCAAATTCAAAATTTTACCGAATGTTTCTGCTTTGTTTAAAATAAATACACGACCAGAGAGTTTAGGGTTTATATTGCTCGAAGTAGGAATCTTATCATCAGTGATATCTGGGTCACCTGTTTCATCGAAGTTTTCACCACCACCGCATGCGTGTAAAAAAAACAACAATATTATAATTATGATGTATTGCATGTTTTAAATTCTCTTAAAGCAAAATTTCCCAAAACCTTAGGGGTAATTTAAGTGATTCTTGGAGCGTATAAAAAAACGACGTCACAATTGGTACTAAGCCTTATTTAGCGCGATATTACTCAATTAGTTAAGCAATGTTGAATAATGGCCAATTTAAATCTAAGTTAATAGCTAAATTTCTCATTTATAAAATCGACTTAACATTCAATTATGACTAGACTATCAATCGCTCGATAATTTTTTTATAGACTTTGATACAATAAACTATCAATTGTATAACAAAAAATATATTATCATTGAATCCAAAATGGCGTATCAAGTGTTACGCCACTGGTAGTTGTTACCATACTAACATTTGACAATTAACGTTGTAAAAGCATCACCCCGAGACTTCTCTTAGTTTCGTCCAGGCTAAGCGTATACGACACATCAACAAATTTAGCGGGAACGACAAAAGCATCACCTTTAATTATCGCATTCACAGGCCCAGTTGGAATTCCACTTCCTACATATACCCCCTTTAATAAATAAATCCATTCACCACCAGGCGACCATTGAATAAAAAATGAGATACCAGGGTCTTCTTTATTTACTGGAACCGTAAGTTGCCATAAGTCACTTCCATCACTATCCATCACCCAAGCAGAACGACTTGAGTTAGCTTTAAGTGTAAACGCAATTTATCATCAGCTGGACTAAAGGAAATAGCACCTATGCTTCCTGGTACATCATCCGGGGGAACTATCTCAAATTTAGGGTCCACTGAATTTGGCTCAGTAATAAAAAATTTCCGCCCAGCATCATCTGAATAAAGTAGCCTATTATCAGAAAACCAGACAAACTCTCTCGACACCATCTTTCTTTTGTCAACTAATGTGGCTGTGCGATCATAAATTCTTAGCCACTCATCATCCACATAACTCATAAATAGTGAAAAATAAAGATAATCTGCCGATAACAAAACGCCAGATTCTAAACTTCCATCAATTAAATGGATTTCTAAAATATTACCATTAAAATCCTGAATAGTAATACAAGTTGCATCTGATATTGAGCCTATACAGCTATCACAAATTGCTATCGTAAATTCTGTAGAATTAAAAAGAAGAACAGCAGCTTCAATAATGCGGCCCGACCCAAGTGGATCAGGGTCTTAAAAATTATACCAGTCCGTTCTTAGAATTTGTTTATAATCACGGCTCGAAGCAATATCCATTGACCAGAGCGAGTTATCTAATTCTTGGTAACAATTTTTCCAGTTAGGCCCGGATTAAGTGCTAAATCGGATGCTGGTCCATCTTTGGGTTTGTCCAAATTAATTTTATCCTTCCCACCTCCACAGGAAACAAGAAGAAAAAATAATATGAAAAAAACAATCAACTTCCAGAAACTGAAGTTTATCCTTTGCATTAAGCACTCCCCAAGAAAAGCTAGCATTACTCTGCTACAGCTTAACAAAATAGAAATTTATCTTGATTTTCAATAATACATCGATATTAATAATTTTTATTGGTTCTTTCCAATTATTGACGTATCGTCAGCAAACAACTGAGAGGCGATAGCATTCATAAATACAAGTGAACTCAACATTTGCTTTTTTAGCTTCAAAGTAACTTCGTCAATCAAGGCATAACCCAAGTTACTCGACCTTCCGGAAAACTATCGCGCAACCTGTGCTCATCAACAGAACTCCAATCATCCCTACCAGGCGTATAATAACTCGTAACTCTTAAAATATTTGATGATATTTCTGATGCTCTATAACTAACTGACGCTTTGATCGCATCAGACGGCACAACTAACAAACCGGATGGTAAACCAGGGCTGGTGCCACTAACACCATTCACACCGCCAAAATGAAAAACGATTTGTTCACCATCCTGAGACCAAGCTGGATTATTCATCTCAGGCTGTGTGGAATCCAAAGCCTCCACGATCTGATAGGAATTAGCCCCATCGACATCCATGACCCAAAGTGTTGAATCCAAACTCACAAAAGTTGAGTCTGTCTTTAAAGCATAGGCAATTTTTTCACCATCCGGACTAACTCGTAGATGTATCGGTTCACCTTGAGTTTTTGAGAATTCCTTAAGCACTTTCGCTGATGTAGAATAAGGATCAACCGATCGCATAATCACAGGGCCGTATGAGAAAATCAAACGACCATCCGGCAACCACTCTAGACTTTCGACTTGCACGAATTCATCGAGAAGCTGATCCGAATAAAAACTCTCATCAATTTCATTTCCCGCAAGATCATAAATTCTCAATCGGTAGCGTTCACTATTTTTTGTATCAAGAATTGCAATATTTTGTCCATCATTCGAAAGTGCAATACTGTCAAGATATAGACCTGTAACAGGACTTATTTTAAATTCACCGATGATAGCTTCGTTGTTAATATCAAAAACCACAAAACATTGCGCGATAATATTATCTAAAACGCCTCCTACCTCATGATCACAATCTTGAATAACTTTAAGCGCAAACTGCCCATCATTCGTAAATCGTGTAAGGCTGTTATATAACCTGTCAATATTGTGCATGCCCTTGTTCTGATCAATCCAATTTTTAATCACTGGAATTTCTCGCCAACGACCTGATGTTATATCTAATTTTTTATTAAATCCATCATAACTGCTCCAAAAGAAACTACCTTGTAAGCCTGAGTTTAATTCATTCGAAGACAACCCCCCGCTATCAGCAGGGCTGTCATTATTTAGGCCACCACCACATCCGCTTATCAAAACAGTGATACTGAACAGCAGTAGTATGGATATAATATTATTCTTTAACAAAATTTATCCTTTGTATTTATAAACAAAACACATTTCAATAAACTGCTTAGCTAGTCGATTGTCCGAAAATGGAAAGCCTCCTAGGGCAACCACGCATGATTTCCACTTGATTGAAACTTATAGGAAAGCTCGGGGCTTTTATCACCACGAATTATACCGTTGTACGAACGAATTGGAATTGCAGCCGTTGTACCACTTGTTGTTAAAAATACTTTCTCGCCATTTGATGGAATTGCGTATAGCACATCGGGTAATCCTGGATTTGAAGCACCTGAATCATTAAATCCGCCTCCGGCAGCTAAAATCCACTTACCATCGGGGGACCATGCAGGATCTCTAATACTAGGTATAGAATCATCAGGAACAGTCGTAAGTTGACGAAGATTCGTACCATCAATATTTGCTATCCATATTTGGCCATCTGCATTCCCTAGACTTTGATCTGTTACTAGTGTAAAAGCCACTTTTACTCCATCTGGACTAACCGCTATGTCTCTTGGTTTCCCTTCTATTTCAGTAAAGCTTATAAACGCAGTTCCTTTTGTCGATAATTCATCTGTCAAATAGATAGACTGCTTAAAAGAATAGACCAAGCTATTATCTGGTAACCAACTAAATGATAATCTCACATAAGTGTCATCAATAATATCTTCGCTCAACAATTTACCAACTCGATCATGTATTTCTAAGTAGCTATTTGATGAACTATATTCACGAGCCACCGCCACATATCGACTATCCTTGGACAACTTCGCTCCAGCAATGAAGTCTCCACGATAGTTAACATGTTTAACGACATCACCAGATTGATTATAAATTTTTACGCAATTAGAGCTGAAAACATCATCACCCAAATAATAACAAGACTCTACAGTTTCAATGAATTCGGATCCATCATATGCAACCGGATACGCAGTGACTCTCGCAATACAAAGATAATCGGGATTATCATCCCACAACTCTAAATCCGGAATTCTGGAGTAATTCCCCGTGGACAAATCTAAACTCCAGCCATCACGAAGACCACCCAATATTACTCGACCAGTCAAGCTGCCATTTATATTTTTTCCGCTTCCCGAAGGTACAGTAGGAGTATCAACATGAGAAGTATTATCACCCGCACAAGCAAATAGAATAATTAGCAAAAATATAATTGATAGAAATCGAACAAAACTATGCGTTATTAAATACCGGGACAAATTTAGTATTTTTGATTTTCTGTAATATATAAAAACACTATATAGAGTTACTCAGTCGAATAAAAACTATGTAATAGAAAAGAAAGCGTCATAAGAGTATACACGCTTATGACTATTTATTGATAACAATAAAAATGGCTAAAGATGATCCCTTAGCCGGATTAGTAATATCAGTATTATCAAGCTTGTTGCATTAGACTCTGGCTTTTAAAAGTTTATACTTGAACTTTCTTCACCACCATATAAAGTTGAGCACAATATGGGCTAATGACATAATCTTAACCGAACTAGATAAATAATTTAGCGAAGTAAAAATTAACTAGATATTTTGCTAATAAGAAAGTTTTGTCACTTACTGTATCCAATCATAGCCCATAGAATCATGCCAATCATCATCAGGATTATTCTGTGCTGCACCCTCTATGGCATCACGCCAATAGCTACGAATGTGTATTGCTGCCGTTTCGATTGAGTCATCAAAAGGCGCGATGGGTACGTTATCACCATCAGAAGGAATAGCAAACAAAAATGGCAATGATCCAACTTTAAAAGCACCTGCCGGGATGTTAATTGCACCACCATACTCAACTAAAATCCATTGCCCGTCTGGAGACCATTTAGGATGATTTATTTTTGTATTTTTTGAGTTTTTGTAAGGGCTTGTCGCTAATTTTTTTAAGTTAGTGCCGTCAATGTTTACGGTCCAAATAGAAGCAGAATCCGTCGTTGCAATATTTTCAGTTTCTATTAACTCAAATACGAATCGATTTCCATCCGGATTAACCGAAATGTTCTTTATTCTTCCCTCTATCCCTTCAGGAAGAGAGAGCTGATCGTTTACTTTTGCATCATAGGCTGAAGTAAAATAAATAGTACCAATATCATCCGAATTCTTTATATAGGCTATCCTTCCATCTGGCAACCAATCGAGATCTACTCTAACCAAATTATCATGTACCATATCGGTACTAACTAAATTACCATTACGATCAAAAATTTCCAGATAGCTATTCGAGCTTACACTACTATTTTCTCTCTGTTTTACGTATGCGAGATAACGATAATCTCTAGAGAGCTTTACATCACTTACAATATTACCTGTTTCAACAAAAGAATCAGTTTGATTACCAAATTTATCCAATGTCACTATGCATTGGTCAGATTTGGGACATGACGTAATCATAAGTATTGATTCATCACCAACGAAAGTTGCCGGAGTGATGTAATATTGATGACTTTTACCATCATCGAGTTTAATTTTTTCCAACTCGGAAAAACCACCGGTGGCCATATCCATTTTAAGCAGCTTATTCTCACCATTGGTTTTAACACCAATAGTTATAATATTACCTGACAAAGTTGACTGCAATGAATTATCTGTAGGAGCTATCTCATCATTGCCACCACCGCAGGCTACAATTAAGAAACTTAAAACTATATAAAATATGGACCTGTTGACAGGAGGGTAGCTAATGGGTGACCCCTTCATTTCTTAATTACGGTAACCAATAAACACTTTCAGAGAATGCCTCATCTGTAATATCTATTAAAACTGAATTCTCTTCAACTACACTATATTGAAGAAGCAATTTAACTTCACTCGATCGTACATTATCGTCTTCACTCAATACAAAGGCTTCCCCAGGGTCTTCAGTGGGAACAACATAAAAACGTCTTTTAGTGCCGCCAGGTAATGAAGGTGAAACCCCTGTACGAAATCCTCCCTCAGCAAGCAATATCCACTGGTCATCTGGCGACCAAGCAATGTTATTGACCTCAGTATCCCGAGAGAACGCAATAGCCAGTTTACGAATGCCATTACCATCAACACCCAAAACATAAGGAACCCCATCAACACCGATAGCTAATTTAGCACCATCAAAACTCACGGCAATAGAATCTATTTCCTCCCCCTCTAATTTATCGGGCAGTGTTAACACATTTTTGGCTTCAGCTGAATATGCATCCGTAAAGTAAAGTGAACGCTGAATACTATAAACTATGCGCCCGTCTGCTAACCAAGCGTGATTATACTGAGTATATAATCCGTTTAATGTCGAACTGCTATGTAAAGAGCCACTGCGATCGTAGATCTCCAATACTCGGCTGGAACTCACCGATATCCCACTAAGATTGACTAATGCAATATACTGGTTATCATGCGACATTCGCGCTGATACGAAATCGCTTCCAAATATTTCAAATTGACCATTATAAATTCCATCCATATCCTGAATAGCAATGCAAGTACGCTCTGGATTGGACTTACAGTCCGGTATCTCTACGATAAATTCTGAATTATCATGATCTACCGGAGTGGCTCTTAAGCTAGTCCAACTTCCGGGAAATCGGTCTTCGTGATTATCCCAATCAGTATTTGGGATCTTAGAATACTTGCCGGTGCCTATATCCATAGTCCACGCACTAAATTCTTTACCGTTAGAGGTCACAAAACCTTTACGACCTTGCTTGAAAAATAATTTTCCTGACAAACCTGGGTTAAGGATACTAAAGGAGGGCGAATCATTTATTGGCGCGAAATGATCACCACTACCGCACGCCGGCAGCATGAGAACAATACTACTAAACATTGAAACTAAACTTAATTTTCTAATCACCTATAACTTGCCCTGTCTAAACTAAAATGTTTATTAAACATAAAAAATTACGAAGTAGTACATGGAAGTACAAAACGAGCCATATTTAGAACTATTGATATTTTGTAAAATTATCTGAGTATTGCTTAATAATAGCAACTTAACTTACAATATTTTTCTGAAAAAACCAAACGCCAAACCAAAACGTTTGGTTTTCAAATTTTGCAGACTTATTCTTATTGCTTCCTAACAATTGCGGATAGACCTTCACCAACAGATTTACTCGAAGTCGAGACCCTGCTTGACATCATATTAAACATTTGCATATTTGCGGCAAACTCATTCAGCAGGGGACAGGGTCAGACCAAGCTAACCAATTGTATTAGCAGTGGTTTCCACCCATAACCAAGTGTTTTCAGCACTTACATCAGTGTTTTCGATAACGAAACCAGCACCATAAACAGACTCCGACTCTTTAATACAAAAGCCATCGGTTTCTTTTACAATTTCCGATTACGATGAACTATCCCAATAGTTGATTGAAATAATGATAGATACTCAGGGGAACCAACAGCAATGACTTCACTAAAATAGACTTCACGGTTTAGTAATTTCTTACTTTGAATTGAATCACTCAGCCAATCAACCCATCGTGAACGATCACGGGAAAACTTTAATAAGAACTCTTTCTTATGACAACGATGAGTAATGTGCCAAACATGGCCTGGAATAAAATGACGATTTGCTCGCGGCATAATTATTATTCCTTGTGCTTAGAGTGATATTTTCATACCTAAAAGATACTTTTAAGCGTCGAGAAGGTCAACTAAATAATTGCAATTTTTGTATTTTCAATTAGTTAGGCTGGTCCGACGCTGCTTGCCCACCGTATGTCTATGGCAATAACCTTGGATAGAGAGAGTAACGGATGGTACTACACTAACTGCTATTAAAAATAAAAAAGAAGTTAACCTAATTAACTTAAAAGTAATAAAAGTAGGATCACTTATAATAGTAACAATACCATTAAACTGGCAAAATAAATAAAATTATCATAGCACAAATCAAAAATAGTATTCTTGTAATCGCATGAGGATAACATCCGGCATTATAATAGTGCCGCATATAACCTTTATAGAAATACTGTTTACTTTTTTTCATGTGTTATTTTTATCGCATTATTTTAGCATCCGGTTTATTGCAAAAAACGTCCAGCATTTTTAATTTTACAAGATTCTATAATGCGCTTCGAGCTACAGAGTCAGACACTATGGAAGCCAAGTTACATCATTTAATCCGACATCTGTCGTAATTTCTGAAATTCGAATTTCTTCAACCGATTTATACCGACGAAGAATTCTCACTTCAGAAGAACGAAGCGCATCTTGGTCAGACAACACAAATGCCTTTCCCAAATCTTCAGATGGAAGAATAAAATTATGACTACGAATCATTCCTCCAGGCCCAGCAGCCATGCGTACACTATTTGTTTCAAGTAAAATCCATGATCCGTCTGGAGACCACACTATGTTATTAGCATCAACCTCAGCGGAAGACAGCTTCGCCAATTTTCGAATTTGAGACCCATTAATATTTGCAATATATGGCACACCATCAACTAGAAAAACCAATCGTGCCCTATCAGGACTCACAGAAAAATTATTAATTTTATCACCAACAACGCTGTCTGGTAAAACTAAGGTGTTTTCGATTTGTAATGTCTCTGGCTCAGTGAAATAAAAAGTACGTCCTATACTATAAATAATTGACTCAATACCCAGCCATGAAATTTGACGTATAAATCGACTTTCCAATTTAGAACTTAGGAGTAATTCGCCATTTCGATTATAAATTTCTAACCAACTCTCAGCACCTATGCGATTAACCAAAACAATATTTTGTAAATCGGGTGATAACCGGGAAAAACTATATTCATCCCCGAAAATTTCAAACTGAACAAGATAGTCGCCATTCATATCCTGTATAGAAATACAAGTCATATCAGGATCATTTTTACAATCAGGTATTTCAACTATAAACTCATTACTAACATAATCATCGACCGGATTCGTAAAGACAGTTGTCCAATTTCCAGGAAAACGATTGTTTTGTTCACCCCAGTTAGTATTTGAAATCTTTACATAATTACCATTAGCGATATCCATTGTCCAAGCACTAAATTGGCTTCCCTCAGATACAATAGTCCCTTTAGAGCCATTTGAAAAAAAAAGCCTACCAGATAATTCGGGATTCAAATTACCAGAAATCGGCGAATCATCATTGTCAATTGGATTGGACAACGAACCCTCTCCACATCCAGTAACTAGAATCGAGAAAAACCAAAAAAAAACAGCTAGTAAAACTAAAGGAATTTTAACCAATACTTCCATTTTTTAAATAATCTTTCTTATAAATCTACTTTTAACTTAAGTGTCGCCTTCACTCGATAAAGAATTTGGACGTCCATGTCCAAATTCCACTCCGTCGGTGACAACCTTTATTACCCCGGACTTCCCCGTCACTCACGTTGTTCGATCTCAGGTGACTGACGGCATGACGTAGTGCATATCGCTAACCCCTTTCTTGCAGAAAGGCACACGAATGCCTCTATGCCTATCGCAGGCTTGCGGTACGACGCTCGCTATTCGCATAGCTCTCCCTGTACCGTTGCGCAAGATAAAAAATGTGTAAATAAAGTGCGTTTATTTACACATCACTAAACCTTAGCGACAAAATAAGCAGCCGAACCCTCCGACGACTACGACTAATTAGTGCGGCCACGCATAATTACTACTTGATTGAAACTGATAGGAAAGCTCTGGATTCTTATCGCCACAAGTTGAGCAGGTAGTGTCTACAGAAACGAAGGAAGTCCATAGCTGAACAAATAAATGACTTAATAAGTAAATATTTACCAGAGGGAACAGGTTTTCGAACGAAGCGTTGTACACTTACAGATTGTAAGATGGCACAATAGATTATCCGAAACTATCCAAAATAATCATACTTTTATCTTGTTAACAAAATCAGGATCCCATTCCATCAGCAACGCTTTCAAGTCATGGATATTTTGATCGTTAATTGTCCCGCTTTCTGATTTATTAACAAACTCTACAAAACAATCTTTTAAATCCGATTCATACTCACGCCACTCTTTACGCTTAAGTATTTTTATGATGCCCAACAGACTGTATGGAAGCTCCTTAGTTAGTTGAATTATTTTTTTCAGTAGAGGCCGAATATAAATAGATGCGCCTTTACCATCCTCTACTGACCTATCTGCATGCCTTGCATAATAATTTATTATGGCATCCGAAATTTCTTCATACACTGTATCGTAGCCATACAATCTATGCGGTGATAGATTGCCAAGCTTATCAATACGATTATCAATACAGTATTCAAAATAATCAATAGCTTCGGGCGCCCCCCATGCCGCTAATAATTTCGCTGCTTCCAAAGGAATCAAAGACTCTTTCGCATTAGAGACTGGGTTCAGTAATAATTTAAGTTCTTCAACTCGATCCGACGAGATATATTTATCCTCGCAATAAAGAACTTCTTCATAGTCATCAATAAGATGACCTTTACTATCACAATGCTTATAAATAAGCTCATAAATTTGTTTTCCCATCAAGTCAATATTAGACATTACTTATTAGGTCCTTTAATATAATCGCTAGGTACACAGCCCTTTATTAAGCACTCGTTATCACGCACTGCATGTTCAAGGTCTTTTTGTGCTTTTTCCAGTCTTGTAATATTTTTTTCAGATGGATTCTCATTATATCGTTTTTCTGCTATATCAATCTTACTTTGCAATTCAGCTTGCACCTTCATCGGTGGAATAATTTCAGTATCTTTTACTTTGCCTTCTTTAATATCGTTCTGCAACCGCTTAGTATCAATTTTAATTGCATTATCACCATAATCTTTTGGAGCGCCTGGGTAATCAGGATCGGTAGTCGAGATGTACGGGCTATCAGATTTTTTATCGCCACCCCTGACATGTTGTTGAATAGTTGTATCACCATCAACATTCGCGGGTCTTAAGGTTCCTTCTTCGTCAATAAAGGATTTCTTTTGTCCACTATGGTTTGTCTTTGCAGAAAAATCACGATCAGACCTAACTACACTCTCTGGAATAACATCAGATATTTTTCCTGGAACAACATCTGCAACCTCCATTGTAGACGAATTACTCGTTGCATTTAAGCCCGTATTCTCGACTTTACCAATATTATCCGCGTTTATTTTATCAGCACTTTTACTCGTTACAAATACATCATCACTTACGCGCGCAACATCAGTGACTTTTTCTGAAATTCTGGCAGTATCACTCACAGCATCCGCTACTTTAGTACCTTTGCTAAGTTTATCGATACCTTTGCCACCCAACACCAGGCCAGCGACTTCGGCGACTCCCCGACCAATGGCTTCACCTTGGCGACCAGCCTCCCAATCTTCTTTGATGGGGTCAACCACGGCATCAATCAGTTTTCCCGGATCTTCTATTATTGCTTCAATTACCTCCCCGCCTTTTTTGAGCCTCTCCATCCCACGCTCACTATCCGGCATCCAGTCGGGTCTTTCTAAATCTTCACCGGAGACTTTTTCCGCAACCCATTCTCCAGCATCAACCATGGACTCCACCGGACTCAAATCATAAGCCGTTTTCACCACACTGCCGCCAAGAGAAATCGCGCCTTCGACTGACTCAACAACCACTTCACTCGCGCCGACAAAAAATCCGCCCACTTGTTCTGTGGTTTCGTCAATAAAATTAGGAGAAGGGACGCTGGAAGTCGCTTGATTAACCGGGGGCGTTGCTGAGGTTGTGCCCATCACCGAACTATTTAATTCATTATTTAACTTCTGCGTCGATATTGTCTCATTGTTTTTTGGCAAGACTACGGCGGCTTGTGCAAAACTAGCAGCCTTAGTTTTATATGCCTCAGCATATCCAACATTCTCCGGCATAGCCGTTAATATTTCTTGCGATGGCATTTCTAATTCCTGACCTGCTTGAATGCTATGTGCATCAGCCAGCCCATTGTGTCGCGCAACACGCTGGATAAGGTCGGGATCAGTAACGCCGTATTCCTTGTTGACTAGCTCACTTAACGTTTGGCCCGATTCAACTTTGCGCGTAGTTTTTGATTCGCTCACTTCATCATTTAATACCGATGCAGTCGCTTCGCTGGCGTTAATTAATTTATCTGTCAGCTGAACAGCATCTTTACTTATCGCAGGATCAATGGGGATATATTCATTGATTTCATCCGTAACCAATTGCACTGCGCCTGCCCAATCTTGTTGTTCGACTGCACCAAGTACCGGCCCTTCTAATACTTTCGCCGAGCTGTCCAATTTTTCAGCCCACTGTTCGGTCGTCAATTCCTTACCCAGTGAAGCATTAAGAACCGTTGTTGCATCGTCGGAACGCTCATTATTAATTGCGTCTTTTACCACTTGTACGGTGCGAACTTGCTCGCCAAAATTTCGATTAGCTAATGGAATGTCAATCTTGCTTGCGGTACTAGCGGTAACAGTGTTGTTCGTTGCATTTGGAATATCATTTGTTTTTTCACCCATCGCCACAGCTGCTTGTAACATTTGGCGTACGTCCGCCACATCACCCGTGCCCATGCGTTTTTGGACTAATGTCGCTGCTTTATCCATATCACCTGCTTGCATGGCGCGACTGATTGCAATTGCGTCCATTTTATCGCGAGGTGTCATTGGTGAATTTGACCCTACGCTGACGCTGCCTGGCTGACCTTCATTGAGTATGGCCATGGCATCGTCATTTCGATTCTCTCCCAAAGCGGTGAGAAGATTACCCAACACTTTACCTTCAGGGTCTGATTGCTTGAGCTGTGTTTGCAAGGCTTTGTCTTCACTCAGATGATAACCCGCTTCCATTAAGCTTAAGGCGGCACCACTCATGTCATTGTTAGCCATTTGTTCTTCCGCACGAGTGGTCGCACTGTCGATTTTAATTAGACTTTCTAATTTCTTCGTTGAACTAATACCTTGTCGTAAAAAGCCACTTTCATCCCGCTCAATGATATCTGCAACGCCATTCCAGTCTTTCGCTTCAATCGCGTTTTCAAGATTTCTAGCAACACCGGCATAACCTCGAACCATTCCCAAACTACTGCCTAGTTTTGTATTTTTATCGATATTGCTACCGGCGAGATCATACCCCACCAAGAGAGCACCAAATTCATCACCATTTTTAATACTGTTTTTGATGGCCTCTGCTTTTTGAAGGGTACCGACGGTTTGTCGAATTTGTACCAATGTCTCATTACTTTGCCCACTCAAGCCGGCCATAATCAACCCATCAACACGGCCGGTTTGCTTGGCTTGGTAGGCAGCCATGCCGTATTGACCGTAAGTTTGGACAGTTTTGAACGTTTTGATTGTACTTGCTGATAAACCCAATACTTTTGCATTGTTTAATCCTGTGCCGGTAATGGTGAGTACACCCATCGCAGCCTGCGTAAAATTACCCGTTCGCACGCCTTCGTAAACCTGATAGATTGCGGTCAGCATTTGCATCGCTGCAGCAAAGGCTTGTACTGCGGGGATAGGAATAAAGCGAGCAATAACCAGAAATGTTTGAAACCATTTGCTAAGTAAGATGGATTTGAACTCTTCCATAATACCTTCCCAAAGGCTAACGTAGGCGTTAACCACAGCACTAACAACGTCAACTATTGTATCCTTAACAAAATTAACAGCGCCTTTCACTGCATCGCCAATGGCATTAGCAACGCCTTTTACTGCATTACCAACACTTCTTGCTGCTTTTTTAATAAACCCAAAAAATTCAACTTCGACTTCACGACCATTGACGAAGATAGTACCAGAGTCATCTTCGTTTTGTATTTCCTTCAATGTAGCAGCGTCAATGCTTTCGCCACTTAACATGCGACTAAATAGGTCGCCTTCATCACCTTTTGTATCTTCAGAGTTAAGCATTGCATCCAATGCATGACCCATTTCTTCATTGAATATTTTTTGTGCTTGTTTGGGATCCAAGTCTAAAATGGATTCACTAAGGTAAATCGTATTTTCCTCCGCAGCATAGGCGGCATTTCCTTGAACACCATCACGTAAAAAAGATTCACTACTCACCATCTCCATTTTGGGCATCCAGCTAAAATCACCTTTTAACGCTTGCTTTCGAAGCGTTACTGCCATATCTCGATCAATATTCGTCCCAAAAACTGTTTTTAACAATTCATGAAATTTATCAGGATCTGAAGCCAATTCACGAAATTGCTCTGTAAATTGTTGCTTGAGTGAATCACTCGCCTGCTCTTGTGCGCCAAACCCATTCACAACTCCTACCGATGAAGTCGTATTAACACTGGTAGATTCACCTTTCGCATTTTCCTTTTGATTATCAAGAGGAGAACTTAATTGATTGGAATACGTACGAAACCGAACATCAATGTTTGCATTAGCAGAAGCTATCATGGATCAATCCTTTGTTGTGTTACTAGTAATTTAACTTCTCGAATTGATAGACTAATTTGAAATGGCAGGCAAAACCAGTTGGGACTCGCCCTAGTTAGGGTTTACCCTGATTTTGAAAACGGCTTATAATTTACGATAGGTAGATTGCCAATTAAAAAATATCAGAAATGAAGACACATTTTTTATGTCGCAATATTAAAATATCGCCTATCTCGAGATATAGTAACTTTATCAAATATTTTTTAAATCAATAAACTCATCATTGCTTTTAATTGTATTACGCGTATTTTCATCAGAACTTGAGATTATAAAAGCGATTATATGTGTATAGGAAATTAATTTTTAATATTTTGATGACTATCATAAGACAGTCCACCACCAAAGAAAATAAAAATTCTGCCTTGCTTTATTAAAATACTAGGGCACCCATCTAACCAATTTGGCTTGAGAGTGACTACTCATCTCTCCCTCACCGCCGAATACCACAGAATCCCAATTGGACAAAACCGTCACTGCAGAAGTCTTTTCTGTTTCACTTAGTTTGACGCGAACACCATCTGAGGGCACTGCGTATAATATTGGTGTCGTATCAACGCCAGGATGGCGATATGGAGGACCAGTAATAACGTTAAATCGACCTTCTACAACCATTATCCAACGCCCGTCTGGTGACCAAACAGGATCAGTTATTGAAGGAGTATCGTCATTTGGAACAAAAGCTAGCTCCTGCAAATCATCAGGGTTTTCAATACTCATTACCCAAACAGTACCAACATTACGTATTTGTGACGACCCATCGGTTCTCATGGCAAAGGCTAATTTCGTCCCATCAGGGCTGACCATTAAATCTATTGGCTCACCTTGTTCTTTAGTAAATGTCTTCAAAACCGCGCCATTAGTATCGTATGGCGTAGTAATATAGATAGATTGCTCAAATGCATAAACCAATCGATCATCAGGCAACCAGTCAAATTCGGGAACATCAAATGAGTCGGGGTATTGCTCGTTTAAATTATTAACACTAATTAAATCCCCCATTAGATCATATATACGCAGCGATATATTTTTATAATCGTTGTATTTTTCATATGCGAAGGCAATATGCTCACCTCCGTAGGAGATTCTAGCTGTATTTTTTATATCTTGAAGAATACTCAAATCACTTGTTATCACACCCTTATCATTATGAACAATGATACAATCATCTTTGACAAGACCACTTTTCGACCTCGGCTTACAATTTTGGACAGTTTCAAGCGTTGTTGATGCATCTTGGTTTGGAAATACCGAAACAAATGCAATGCCAGTGTATGCATCGTTTGAATCCCATTCTTCCAAACCAGGTATATTTATATATTCACCAGTATCTAAAATTAAAATTTTTCCGAACGCGCCCGCTCCACTCATAACATATATACGACCAGAGAGTTTAGGATTGATGTTATCCATAGAAGGAATGGGATCATCAATAATGCCTGGGCCAACTACTTGATCAAAATTTTCACCACCACACGCATTCAATAGAAACAATAATGTAATAATTAAAATGTATTGAATCTTCATAAAGTACACCTTTCTAATGAATTTAGACAATACACCAAATCTGTTTTACTGTTCAACCCAAAAGTATATTAGAACAAGAAAAACTAATAAATAATGTATAAAAAACAAAAGAGATGGTAGCTTTAATTAGGGTAAATTCTCAAAACATTCAATTCTTACCCCCAACAAAAGTAAACACCCAGAAGCCTTTCGGTTCCTGGGTGTTTTGAATGTAAATATTATTGCTTTCTAGCCATTGAAGCCAAAGCTTCACCTACCGACTTAATTGTAGTACTAGATAACTCTGTCATTTGTTTAAACATTTGCATTTGCGCTTGAAAATCATTTTGTGCCTCGATAAAAACACGTTGCCCACCATCATCGCCAGTCGAATCTGCAGCCAATTCGAGGTCTTTTCTTGACTCCATAACTCTATCTAAAAACTTGTTTTGAATTTCAGCCATAGATCCCGCCAATACTTCAAGCCAACTTTGACCACCATTGCTTCGAGAACCATCAGATTTTTTGTCGGCTTCCTCAGCTGCTTCTTCAACCATCTGCATTACAGTATTTCTCACCAAATCTGCCAAAGAACTTTGTTCAAAGCCAGATTGGGCCTCGAAAGAAGTTGGCTGTCGATTTTGCATCATCTCATTTAGTGCACTACTAGCTGTCTCTTTAATGAAATGAGGCAATAAACTGTTGTTAATAGAATCTTTCAACGCATTACCCAAAGCTTGATTAAAAACATTATTCATAGCGCCCAACACACTTTGGCGACCAAAATTTGACACCAATAAATTTAGTGCGTTATTATTAATTGAATTCTGTATATAACTTGCTGAAATATTCGAATAACCTCCAACTGCTACAATCATTTTAATTCTCCTGTTATGTAAATTAGCTCAACAACTTTGTTAAAATTTCAACATATAATCTAAATCGTAATTTATATACCAAATCACCTAGATGATAGAATAGATTAAAACGTATATTTCAAGACCTGCATAGTTGACGCTCACCCTAACTAGGGTTAACCCTTATATCCAAAAAACTAATTTGATAATATCTGATGCAATGAATCGGGTAGTGTACTTGTATGGCTTATAAGCTCAGTTACAAGAAGTTGCACCAACGAATTAATCATCAAGATTAATAACATAACAACCACCACCGCTTTAAGCGACATTGAAAGAAAAAACACATTTAATTGTTGCGAATAACGATTAACCAACCCAAACACGCTATCAATAATAAACA
>Ga0316207_10001833_pt1 | contig 24165 bp, 22 predicted proteins | sample 6weekpyrite_MG_FD_204943 | JGI IMG/M metagenome (GOLD analysis project Ga0316207, IMG submission 204943) | Microbial mat bacterial communities from mineral coupon in-situ incubated in ocean water Damariscotta River, Maine, United States -... | ecosystem: Environmental > Aquatic > Marine >... | reverse complement strand
CAGATTAAGCACTCTATTCACAGCATTTCCACGCTCATGGTTCGACAAGGCTCTCCTGAGCGAAGCCGAAGGGCTCACCACGAACGTGGAAAGTCACAAGTGATCTGGTATTTGGAACGCCTATTTAGCCTGCCCGCGACATCATCAATACGTAAGGCGGGCAAATTCCAGGATTAATTTCCAGCCGCCGCCCGATCAAATTTCTTTGTCTCATATTAGATTCAGTCAAGGTACTATTCGTTTCCAGCCAACCTGTTTTGCTAAAATAAATACCTGTCTATGACCTTCGGTGTAACCTGGGTTGCTGCGCGGGTCTTTTCCTGGTGTGAAAATGACCGCCATTCTTGATTGTGTTTCGCCATAAATTTAAAGAGGAGTTAAGTGATGGCAACAAAGAAAAAAGGGATTGTTGCGAAATCCCCCTCCCGTAAAAAAATTGCGAAGAAAAAAGCGGTTGCAAAAAAAGCCGTGAGCAGAAAAAAAACGGCCAAAAAATCAGTTAGTAAGAAAAGTGCTACTCGTAAGACAGGCAAGGGCAAAGCGACTATTTCAGCTGCCGATGCCAGAATCCGCCGGAAAATGATTGCCGAGACGGCCTACTTTCTTTCGCTTCAACGTCGTTCCAAAGAAGGTTCAGCTCTGGAAGACTGGTTGACCGCCGAAGCGCAGGTCGATCAGAAACTCACCAGCCAGAAGGATTGAAAAATGGAACATCGTTATTTTCCCCGCCATGTTGAAAATTTTAATGTCATCCTGAAAAGAAAAATAGGTGAAACAATAAATACCCGTGTGCTTGATGTCAGTCGGGAAGGTTTGCGTGTCAGGGTGAAAAATTCGTCGATTTCCCCGGGAGTTATAGTTGATGTCATTATGCCCAAAGATAAGGAAAGCCTGTTTGGTTCATGTTACCTGCGTGCCTTCGTGGCGCATGCCGAGCCCGGCGTGTTAGGTCTGTGGCTGATTGATGAGGCAAAGAAATTTGATCGGGCGGCGGCTGGAAATTAATCCTGGAATTTGCCCGCCTTACGTAGAGCCATACCGATAGCCACCAGAGCGCCGCCATCGAAGAGCAAACTGATGCTGATATAAAGTCCCACCAGCCACATGGAGGTGGCCGGCCAGCCAATCAGGAACAGCAGCGCCAGTAATAATGAAACGATGCCATTGAATACCATCCAGCCCCAGCCGCTTCGCCATTTTGTTTCTCCTTCTTGAGCTGTAGCGTGTTTAAACGCGTTTATTCTGTCCGGCCAGTTGACGGGCGGCATGCACGATGTCGCCTGTTTGTGGAATGCTGGCCGCTTCCAGTTCCCGGTTGAATGGGGTGGGCATGTCCAGTCCTGCAATGCGCACGGGTGCGGCGTCCAGATCAAAGAAACAGCGTTGACTCAGGGTTGCCGCGATCTCCGCACCGGCGCCGGTGAAGAGGCAATCTTCTTCCACTACCAGCAGGCGGTGGTTTTTTTTCAGGGACGTCACACAGGTTTCCCAGTCGATGGGATTGAGGCTGCGCAGATCGATCACTTCCGCCTGAATGCCGTGTCCGTCAAGTTCTTCGGCGGCGGACACGGCCAGGTTCGCCATGCGTGAATAACTGATGATAGTCAGATCCGTTCCGCTACGACGAATCGCAGCCTGATGAATGGGCGGTGGCTCAGCAGTGAGATTGAGCTGGCCTTTGTCGAAGTACAGCAGTTCGTGTTCCAGCACAATAATGGGTTCGTCACTGGCGATAGCCTGGCGCAGTTGCCAGTATGCATCCTGGGGGGTGGCCGGGACGACGATACGCAGTCCCGGTACATTCATCAGCGTGTGTTCCAGGCGTTGTGAATGCTGGGCGGCCAGTTGCTTTGCCACACCACCGGGCATGCGCACCACCAGCGGCATGGGAAACTGTCCGCCGGACATAAACGGGATCTTGGCGGCCATGTTGATGATCGCATCCAGCGCCAGCAGGGCGAAGTTGACGGTCATAATTTCCACTACCGGACGCATCCCGGTCAATGCTGCGCCCACGCCCAGCCCGGTGAAACCGCCTTCTGAAATCGGCGTGTCGCGCACCCGCCATTCGCCGTATTTGGCATGCAGACCTTCACTGACCCGGTAGGAACCGCCGTACAGGCCGACATCCTCGCCAAGAATAAACACGGATTCATCGCGCGCCATCTCAATGTCCAGCGCCCGGTTCAATGCCTGCCAGAGCAACAGTTGTTCAGTCATGGCTGGACTCCCCGATCAGAGTTTCATGCCGGCGGTTGCAATAAAGGCTGGCCCAGGCATCGTCCATTGTCGGTTGCGGACTTTGTTGGGCAAACTGCACCGCGTCATCGACTACGGCTTCCACCTCCTGTTTGATGCGCTCGATATGTTGTTCGTCAAAATGATCAATGGCGGAGGGGTGATTGATCAGTTGGGCAATCACGTCAGGGCCGGCAGCGGCGATTTCCTCTGACGTTGGGTAGCCGAACTCGGCTTCTCTGATCACCGTTTTTAGCGGATCGCGTTCGGCATAGGCGCTGACTTCCGAGCGGGGACGATAACTGCCGGGATCGGCCATCGAGTGGCCGCGAAAACGGTAGGTTTCAAATTCCAGTAACTGCGGGCCGTTACCGGCGCGTATCTGGGCGAGCGCATGGCGGGTTGAATTGTAGACATTGATGACGTCCATGCCATCGAGTTTTTCTGCCGGGATGTTGTAGGCGCAGGCGCGTTTATAGACATCGACTACGGCAGAGTGACGATGAATTTCGGTGCCGATCTGGTAGTGATTGTTTTCACAGACGAACAGCACCGGCAGTTTCCAGAGGGCGGCCATGTTCAGCGCTTCGTGAAAGCTGCCCTGATTGACCGCGCCGTCACCGAAGAAACAGATTGCCGCTTCCGGTAGCCGGCGCAGCGCAATGCTGTAGCCGATACCGGTCGCCACCGGAAAGGTTTCACCGACGATCGCATAGCCGCCCATGAAGCGGCGTTCACGATCGAACAGGTGCATGGAGCCGCCCATGCCCTTGCAGATGCCGTCACGGCGTCCGAACAGTTCGGTCATGACCTGGCGGGGTGGCATGCCGCGCACCAGCGCATGTACATGTTCACGATAAGTCGTGACAAGATAGTCACTGGGTTCGACAGCGTGGATCACGCCCACGGCAACGGCTTCTTCGCCCGGATACAAATGCAGAAAACCGGCGATGTTGCCTTCGCTGTATTCCTGCGCCGCACGCTCTTCGAAAGTGCGCGCCAGCAACATGTCGTAGAGAAAGCGATGCAGTGTGTTTCTATCCATCCTGATGGTTCTCCACTTTAAAGATCGACAGTGGGGATTGTGCCCGGATCCTCCGTTTTCGGATGCAACCTGAGTGACAATATCAGGTTATTTTCTGTGCCCGAAAACATTCAACGATCGTTGCAGATGAGTAATAAAGCCACGATGATGCGGTGTCTCCTGTGACAGATGACGGTAGACCTGCACCTTGACCCAATCGGTAAGCATCGCCGAGGCAAAAGAATAGGCCCAGATCAATGCGATTTCCGGCCAGGTTATGGGCGTGATGAGACCGAAACCGTAGGCGGCCAGCAGGGTCGCTGCCAGTTTGGTGACAACCGCCGACCAGATCATAACAGGTGCGGGCCAGGGCCGTTTCCAGAAGTGTCTCTTGCTGCGGGCGACGAACAACACCAGATGACCGGCAACGGCCATTTTCAGAAACACGTAAGTCTGAATCTGGGTGACATCCAGATGCAGCCAGTCCATCGCAATCAGCAACATGCCGAAGCTGCCGAACACACCGACAATGCCCATCGCAGTGGCGACGGTAATCACCTGTTGCATATTCCAGCGCACCGGGTTTTTCTCCAGTCCGGTGTGGTCGTAAGCGATGGTCATGATCGGCACATCGTTGAAAAAGGCGAGGAGAATGATCATGATTGCGGTGATGGGGTAGAAGTCGAAAAAGACCATCGCCAGTACGACGAAGAACATGATGCGAATGGTTTCACTGATGCGATAGATCGCATAGGCGTTCATGCGTTCGAAAATGCGTCGGGCTTCTTCGATCGCATTGACAATGACCGACAGACCCGGTGCGGTGAGCACCAGATCGGCAGCGGCGCGGGCGGCGTCGGTGGCGCCGCTGACGGCGATGCCGACATCGGCCTGCTTGAGAGCAGGCGCATCGTTAACGCCGTCGCCGGTCATGCCGGTGATGTGATTGCGTTTTTGCATGATTTTAACGATCGCGAACTTGTGTTCGGGGAAAACCTCGGCGAAACCGTCAGCCTGCTCGACTGCATCGATACCGGTTTTGTGATCGGCGCCATCGCCGTCGACGGGCAGGGCATCGGCTCGGAGGATATTGTCGCCGAGGCCCAGTTTGGCGGAGATTTGTCTGGCAATGGCCAGGTTGTCGCCGGTCACCATTTTCATGCTGACGCCGTAGGCGCGTGTGTGGGCGATGGTTTCCGCTGAATCTTCACGCGGCGGATCAAACAGGGAAAGAATGCCAAGGAAAGTCCAGCCGGGCGCGCCGCTGTTTTTGCGTGCGACGCCGAGGGCGCGGTAGCCCTGCTCAGCGAAAGCATCAACGACCTGTTGCGCGCGGGTCTGCATCTCGTCTGAGAGTTCAGCCATTTCCATGATTACCTGCGGCGCGCCCTTGGCGGTTTGAAACGTATTACCGTCGGGATCCTGAATCGTTGCCTGAGTGCGTTTGTGCACCGGGTCGAAAGGAATAAAGGCGGTTTGCCGGTAGCTCGTGAGCTGATCTTTATTCTGTACGCCTTCCAGCACCGCCTCGTCGATGGCATCCCGATCTTCTTCACGTGAGGCCAGCGCGGCGGCCAGCAGCACTTCCTGTTCATCTTTTGCCTGAAATATCTCGATCTTCCCCAGGGTCAGGCGGTTCTGCGTCAGGGTGCCGGTTTTATCCGAGCACAGGACATCCATGCTGGCCATTTCCTCGATGGATTCCAGACGGGTGACGATGGCCCTGCGTTTCGACAGAGCCATCGCGCCCATCGCCATGGTCATGGACAGCACCGCCGGCATGGCGACGGGGATGGAGGCAACGGTGAGGATGAGTGCGAACTGCACCAGATCCAGCCACGGCATATGGCGATGCAGCTGGACGAGAACCAGTACGGTCACCAGCACCAGACTGACATAGATGAGATAGTCGCCGATGCTCAATACAGCTTTCTGGAAATGGGAAATGGTTTTCGCCTGTTCTACCAGACTGGCGGTTTTACCGAAACGGGTATTAGCGCCTGTCTGGGTGACTTCAGCCAGCACTTCACCCTGTTTGACGATGGTGCCGGAGAAGGCTTCATCATTGGTGCGCAGGGTAACGGGCAGGGATTCGCCGGTGAGGGCGGATTGATCGACGCTGAGATAGTCGCCGTCCACCAGCCTGACATCGGCCGGGATCACATCGCCCAGACGAATGCGCACAATGTCGCCGGGCACCAGTTGTTGTGCGTCGATCTGCCGCCATTGGCCGTCGCGACGCACGCGGGCCTTCAGCGCCAGTTGCTTCATCAGTGCTGCGACGGCGTTGCCGGCGGTGTATTCCTGCCAGAAGCCGACCGCCGCATTAAAGATCAGCAGCGCCATAATGATCCAGAAATCAGCCCAGTGTTGCACCAGTGCGGAGAGAATGGCTGCGACTTCGATCATCCAGGGGATGGGACCCCAGAAATAGCCCAAAAGGCGGCGCAGGACGGAAACCTGTTTTTGCTCCAGTGCATTGGGGCCATATTGAGCCAGTCGCCGGGCGGCTTCCTCGCTGCTTAGACCCTGAGCGAAATCAGCCGTGTCAGTCTTTTTACTGGAATCGGTCATGACAGGTCCTCCTCTGAGGATGCGAAATTGGAATTAGACATTTCTGTGCGAACGTAGCTGGTTAATTTCTTTATCCAGTTCTCCCTGCAGGTTCTTTTCGCCTTTTTTCAGCAGCGTCAATTCTCGCAGGATAAAGCCGCGCTTGCTGACGCCACGGTAAACCAGTTCCACCAACAGGCTGCCGCTTAAGACGATACAGGTGCCATAGAAGCTGCCCCGGTTGGTGTGCCATTGATAAATCAGCAGTAGCATAAAGACAGCGGCGACGGCCAGAAAGCCTGAGGCGATGATCAGCGGATTACCGCCGTATTGCTCTTTTAAGCGCCAGTGAGAGTAAAGCACAAAGAGATAGATGATCATGAAGACGCCGCTGGTAATCGAAGCGATGCCATTTAGATTAAAGGTGAGCGCAAAAATGATGCCGAGGGCGGCGGTGAAGTAAAGTCCCTCACTGGAGCCAAACCAGAGTTTACGATTGAACAGCCGGGGCAGCTCGCCGTCTTTTGCCAGCGCATAGGCAACGTTGGCGCCGCCGAACAGGGTAGCGTTGAGGGCTGAGGCGATGGAAAACAATGCGCCGAGCGATATGAGAAAAAAGCCATTTTGCCCAAGGAAAGGTTCAGCGGCAACGGCCAGCGCATTGTCCTGCGCTTTTATCAGATCAGGGAGGCTCAGGTTTCCGACGGCTACCAGCGACACCAGGATATAAACAATGCTGACGATCACAATGCTCAGGTAGATTGCCCGAGGAACATTCTTCTGCGGATCCCGCATGTTTTCAGAAGCATTGGTGACCAGACCAAACCCCATATAGGAAAGAAAAAATATAGCAATGGCATTGACGCTTCCGTCCAGTGCTGACGGCGTAAATGTTGGCGTAACAAGATACGGTTTGATGCTCCATATGCCAAGCACAACAAACAGGGCCAGAATGGACAGCTTGATGATGACAATAATCAGCTCCGCCTTGCCGATGGCGGAAGAACCCAGTAGTCCCAGCGCCAGAAAGCAGCAAGCTGGCGGGGTATTTCGTTGCAGGTTCGATTTCAATCGAACAAGTGCGGCTCAAGCCGCACCTACGATAGAACTTCGCACCAGGCTGCGGGAAATTCAATCCATAGAGATTAAATCCATGCGTCCAGTACATTATTCATAGTGCCTGACTTGCAGAACCAGAGATGCAACCTGGATGACAGCCCTCACTAACTATCCGACAGACTGTCTGGTTTCAGGATTCCATCTGTGGCTGATATTCACCGAGCATGGCCAGATGATTCAGGCGCGCGCGTTTGAGCAGGGCCTGTTGTGCGGCAGTCACATTTTCTTTTTTACCCATCCAGGCATGCAGTGCGGTTTGTTGCAGGGCGCGTCCGTAGGAAATGGTCAGGTTCCAGGGCGCGTCCTGTCCCTGCTGATTGATGGCATTGAGATTAACGGTGGCTTCTTCCGGCCCCTGACCGCCGGAAAGAAAATTGATGCTCGGCACCGCCGCCGGCACCGTGCGTTTCAGCACCTTCAGTGTCGCCGCCGCCACCTCATCCGCGTCGGCTCGGCGACAATCCTTGCCGGGCAGCACCATATTGGGTTTGAGGATCATCAACTCCAGTACGACGTGATGCCGGTGCAGGGCATGGAATACCGCGTGCTGTACGGCTTCGGTGACTTCGGCATGACGATCGATATCGTGGCTGCCATCCATCAGGACTTCCGGTTCGACAATCGGCACCAGTCCTTCGGCCTGGCAGACGGCGGCGTAACGGGCCAGCATTTCGGCGTTGGCTTCGATGCCGTGTTGCGTCGGTGCGTGTTTGTCGATGGCGTAGACTTCGCGCCACTTGGCAAAGCGTGCGCCCTGTTCCTTATAAGTTTGCAGCCGTTCGGCCAGGCCATCGAGTCCCTGGGTGATCAGATCGCCGGGTGACAGGGCCAGTGGGATCTTGCCCTTGTCGACCTTGATGCCGGGAACTATTTTCTGCGCCCAGGCCGCCTGCGGGATGGTTTGTCCGCTATCGGTTTTTTGCGCCAGGGTTTCTTCAAACAGAATGATGCCGCTGATATATTTGCCCAGTTCATCGGTGGTGACCAGCAGGCTGCGCCAGGCGCGCCGGTTTTCTTCAGTGGATTCGGCATCGATGGCCTTGAAGCGTTTGGCGATAGTGGGGGAGCTTTCGTCAGCGGCGAGCACGCCGCGGCCTTTTTGCACCATGTCTCTAATCGTGCTTTCAAGTTCGTTTGCGTATTCCATGTTATGCCTCCTGTTTCAGCGTGTTGAGTTTTTTGAATCGTTCCTGGTTGAGTATATGTTTTTCCAGAATCTGCATGTGCTCATCGAATTCGTATATATGAGGGGCGCCGGTCTTTAATTCATAGGCCAGGATCTGTTCGGCGCTCATGTGTTCAATCTGCATAATAATGGCGCGCAGGGAATTGCCGTGGGCAGAGACCAGAACGTGTTCGCCGCGTTGCAAAGGCGGAACAATGTGGGACTGGAAATAGGGCAGGGCGCGGGCGGCGGTCATGGCCAGACTTTCACCGTTGGGTGGCGGGGTATCGTAACTGCGCCGCCAGAGATGCACCTGTTCCGCGCCGAAATGTGTTCTCGCCCAGTCCTTGTTCAGGCCCTGTAGATCGCCGTAGTAACGTTCGTTTAATTTTTCCGAAACATATATTTTTAGCTCCGATTCATCCTCTTCGGTCGGCTTGAAGTGTTCGTACCACTCGCGGCCGGTTTCATGAATGCGCAGATAGTGGTTGCAGTGGCGGTTCTGTCTGAGGATTTCATAAAGGGTGTCCTGGGCTCGCAGCAGGCTCGAGGTGAAAGCCAGATCGAAGCGCTGCTTGCGGAGCAGGGCTGCCGCCTGTTGCGCCTCTTTAACACCCTGCGCGCTGAGAGAAACATCGATCCAGCCGGTGAACCGATTTTGCAGGTTCCAGATCGACTGGCCGTGGCGGATTAGCGTCAGGCGTCCCACAGGCTAGTCCTTTGCCGATGCAGGTCGGCGGCAATAGGCGTTTGCCCCGGCATAGCGAGCAGCGTCGCCCAGGTGATCTTCGATGCGCAGCAGCTGGTTATATTTTTCCACCCGTTCGCCGCGCGCCGGTGCGCCGGTTTTCAGGTGCCCGGTATCCAGCGCCACGGTCAGATCAGCGATAAAGCTGTCGATGGTTTCGCCTGAGCGATGGGAGACGAAGGCGCCCCAGCCGTGGTTACGGGCCAGGCGGGTGGCTTCGATTGTTTCCGTCAGGCTGCCGATCTGGTTCAGCTTGATCAGCACCGCGTTGGCTGCATTCTCTTCGATGCCGTGGGCGATGATTGCCGGGTTGGTGCAGAACAGATCATCGCCGACCAGCTCGATACGCCCACCAAGTACCTGATTCAGATGCTTCCAGCCGTCCCAGTCGTCCTGAGCCATGCCATCCTCCAGCAATATCAGTGGATAGGCGTCGCTGAGTTTTTCATAGTAGGCGACCATGCCATTGGCGTCGAGCCGTTGTTTCTCTGTGCGCAGCTTGTACTGTCCATCCTCGAAGAACTCGCTGGAGGCGGGATCGCAGGCGATGCCGACATCCTCGCCCGGGCGCAATCCCACCTGCTCGATGGCGGTAACAATCATTTCAAAAGGCTCTTCATTGGAACGCACATGCGGTGCAAAACCACCTTCGTCACCGACGCCGACCGAGAGTCCCTGTTTTACCAGCAGCGCCTGCAGCGCATGGTAAATTTCGCTGCCCCACTGCATGGCCTGACGGAAGCTGTCCGCGCCGAAAGGCGCGATCATGAATTCCTGAAAATCCGCTCCCTGCCAGTGGGCGTGGACGCCGCCATTGAGGATATTCATGTGCGGCACCGGCAGACGGGTCGCGCCCGGTCCGCCGAGATACTGGTACAGGCGCAGGCCGCAGGCGCCGGCGGCGGCGCGCGCCACGGCCAGGGAAACGCCGAGAATGGCGTTGGCGCCGAGCCGGGCCTTGTTGGGGGTGCCGTCCAGTTTAATCATGGCCTCATCGATTGCCGCCTGTTGACGGGTGTCCTGCCCAAGCAGGGCCGGGGCTATCACATCGTTGACATTAGCGACGGCTTTCAACACGCCTTTGCCATTGAACCATGCCGCATCACCATCGCGCAGTTCGACCGCTTCAAGGCTGCCGGTGGAAGCGCCGGAGGGCACCGCCGCCCGGCTGCGCGTTCCATCGCTTAACTGGCACTCGACCTCGACGGTTGGATTGCCGCGGGAGTCGAGGATCTGGCGCGCCCATATCTGTTCTATGTTGAAGGAGCTGTTCATGATGCTTTTCCTTTGCTGGCATGGAGGCTTTTCTCGACCTCCAGCACATGACGGGTGGTGGCGAGCACCGTGTCCGGATTCAGGCTCATGGAATCGATGCCGATCTCGACCAGATATTCAGCCATCTCCGGATAGTCGGAGGGCGCCTGACCGCAGAGGCCGGAGTGACGCTGGTTACGCCGCGCGCCTTCGACTGCGAGACGGATCATTTCTTTTACGCCCTCATCGCGTTCATCGAAATCGAAGGCGACAATTTCCGAATCTCGATCTACGCCAAGGGTTAGCTGGGTGAGATCGTTGGAACCGATGGAGAAGCCGTCGAACAGTTGCGCGAAGCGATCGATCAGGATCACGTTGTTGGGGATCTCGCACATGACATAAATTTCCAGTCCATTCTCGCCACGCTTTAATCCATTGTCCGCCATCGCCTGAAGTACCCGTTCGCCTTCGTCTACCCGGCGGCAGAAGGGGATCATCAGCTTGACGTTAGTCAGGCCCATGTCGTCGCGCACGCGTTTCATGGCCGCGCATTCCAGCGCGAAGCCTTCGGCATAGGCGGGATGGGTGTAACGGGCGGCGCCGCGAAAGCCGATCATGGGATTGTCTTCCTCCGGCTCAAAGCCACGCCCGCCCAGCAGGGTGGCGTATTCGTTGGTTTTGAAATCCGACATGCGCACCACCACCGGTTTGGGCCAGAAGGCGGCGGCGATGGTGGCAACGCCTTCAGAGAGTTGCTGAATAAAGAATTCCGCGCCATCCCGATAGCCGTGGATCAGAGTTTCAATTGCCTTGCGCTCATTTTTATTCTTCACCCGATTGGGGTGGAGCAGGGCCATTGGGTGGGCCTTGATATATTCATTAATAATAAATTCCAGTCGCGCCAGGCCAACGCCATCGTTGGGCAGAAAACGCGTAGAGAAGGCCAGATCCGGGTTGCCCAGGTTGATCATGATCTGAGTATGCGGGCGGGGCAGGTTGGACAGATCGGTGCGTTCTACCTTGAAGGGGATCTCACCCAGATAGATCCGACCTTCGTCACCGCCTGCACATGAGACGGTGATCGTTTCATCGTCGGGGATGTTGTCGGTGGCGTCGCCGCAGCCGACTACCGCCGGAATATTCAATTCCCGTGCGACAATGGCGGCGTGGCAGGTGCGGCCGCCGTGATTGGTGACAATAGCGGCGGCCTGTTTCATTACCGGTTCCCAGTCTGGCGTGGTGGTGTCGGCTACCAGTACTTCGCCGGGCTTAAACTCGTGCAGATGAGCAACATCAGAAATATAACGGGCCCTGCCGGTAGCGATGTGGGTGCCGACGGCATAGCCTCGAGCCAGAATTTTACCGCCACCCTGTAAATGAAACTGTTCCAGGATGGTTCCTTTCTGTTGTGAGGTGACGGTCTCCGGTCGCGCCTGTACCAGATAGAGCTTGCCGTCGAGACCATCTTTGGCCCACTCCATGTCCATGGGTTTGGCATGTCCCGCCTGGTCGCTGTAGTGCTGTTCGATTTTGATGGCGTAGTCGGCCAGTTGCAGGACATCCTTATCGTCGATGCAGAAACGCAGTCGGTCTGCTTCAGGGGTGGGGATATTGCGGGTCGCCTCGCGCGTATGGCCCGTGGCATAGATCATTTTGATCGCCTTACTGCCTCGGTGGCGGCGTAATACAGTTCGGTAACCCTGCTCGAATGTGGGCTTATGGACATAAAACTCATCGGGTTCCACCGCGCCCTGAACCACGTTTTCTCCCAGACCGTAACTGCCGGTGATAAAAACCACGTCGCGAAAGCCGGTCTCGGTATCGAGTGAGAACATGACGCCGCTGGCGGCCAGATCAGAACGCACCATTTTCATCACGCCGATGGACAGTGCGACTTTGAAATGATCGAAATCCTGATCAACTCGGTAGTGTATGGCGCGATCAGTAAACAGGCTGGCGAAGCAGCGACGACAGGCGTCCAGCAGCGCGGCATCGCCGCTGATATTGAGATAGGTGTCCTGCTGACCGGCAAAGCTGGCGCTGGGCAGATCCTCAGCAGTAGCGGATGAGCGCACCGCCAGACTGAGGCCCTCGCCATATTCCTTTTTTAAGCGCTCAGCGGCCTGCCGAATTTCCAGTTGCAGATCTGCCGGCAGACCGGCGCTGTAAATGATATCTCGAGCCCTGGCCCCACGCCGAGCCAGATCCTCGACATCATCTGGATCCAGTCCGTCCATGGTGGCGTGCAGGGCGTCCCAGGCGTTGGCCTGTTCCAGCACATAGCGATAGGCCTGGGCGGTGATGGCAAAGCCGTTGGGGATGCGTATGCCTTTTGACGTCAGGGTCTGGTACATCTCGCCGAGTGAGGCATTCTTGCCGCCAACCAGCGGCACATCATCGATGCCCAGTTCATTGAACCAGCGGATATAAGAGGCGTTTTTAGTCATGATGTCGATCCTTTGAACGTGTTGGTATCAAAATATGCGAGCGATATGTGCGTCAATGGAGCAGAAACATCGCGCTGCGCGTATAAGCTATTGCGTTCTCGCCAGTCATACATAGCCCGCTCTGGCCGCGATGTCCTGACCCTCCACTGAAAGAATAAACTCGATAAAGCTTCGTAACAGCGGGGACATGTCCTGTTGCGGCGGTAAGTTGTAAGCAATGGACAGGCTGCGGGCGAGTGGGTAGCGCCCGCTGCGAATGGCCTCTGGACCTGGCCTGATTGCTGTCCCGTTATCATGGCGCGCTACGGCGACAGTGTGTAATTCGGGATCAATCTGTGAGCTGCTGGCAAAGCTGATGGCGGCGCGGTTGCGGCTGATAGCCGCCTGTACCGCGCCGGGACCGGCCATGGCCTGAAAGTCGGTTCGAAAGTCCCCGCCACAGAGAGCCTTGTTGCGAAACAGGTAATAGGCGCCGCTGTCAGCGTTAAGGCCAACTGTAGCAATGGATTGTTGTGCAAGACTACCCTTAAGGCCCAGGTCAGCCCAGCGCTGGATGGCTTTGTCGGCGCCGCAGCGCCGGGTGCGAGAGAAAACCGCATCAAGCTGGGGAAGGCTGATCTGCGTCAGTGGGTTGAGCCTGTTGACGAAGATAGCGACGCCATCATGCGCCACCGGTATGACGGCAGGTGCATAGCCGTAGCGATCGATGAAACGCTGTTGCTGATGTTTGCGCAGTGGGGTGCTGAGCAGTACTGCATTGGCGCTGCCGTTGAGCAGGGCTTCCAGGCCCACCGCACTGCCTGAATCGGCTACGCTGAAAGGGATTGCCGGATAGCGCAGGCGAAAGGCATCGGCCCACAGGCTTAGCAGATTGGCGAGGCTGGTTGAGCCGCTGAGCGTGAGAGTCGGCAGTGGCTCAGTGCTGTCGGCTGTGGCCGGGCGTCCGCTGAATAATGAAAGCATGGTGAGCATAACGAGCAGGATCTGGAATCGTACAGGCAAACGGGATGTGTCAGGCATGGGGATGCTCCTTATTATTTTCCTCGTGCAGAAACAGATCAGGAATAAGCGGGCTACTGGATTGCATTTTTACTGTGCTCCAGAATAAAGTTCATCGCGTTGTGCAGTGACGCGAGGATTTTGTCATAGTCGTTTGTGCTCAACGGTTTTCTGTGCTGCTGAATGTTGAAAAACAGACGGGACTGTTCCACGATGGCCGCCTGCAGCGGCAGGTTCAGGCCGTCGCAGGTAAGAAAGTGACGTGCTTTTTTAAGTTCCTCCAGCGCATCGCCCTTGCGGTCGCCCTGCAGTATTTCCTCGGCGTGTCCAACCGCCTCCTCGGCTGTGTCCTGCGCATAGTCGTCTGGCAAGGCAAGCAGAGCGCTGTGCAGCAGTGGAAACCAGGTCAATAACTGCTGATTGCTTTCATTGGGTCTGGCCAGAATAATGCTGTCGATTAGCAACGCAGTCCGAGCGCCCGCGCCGCGGCTGGTTGCCTGTTGCAGAATGCTGCCTGTCGCATTCAGTGTGTTCACCATTTCCGCGAGATCCCCCCTGGCCTGGGCTGCCCGCGATCGCATTATAAGCTCCAGACTGGAAGACAGATCTTCGGCCGTTATCAGAAGGATGTCTGCCGCCGGGCAATACGCGCCCTGAGCCAGGACGGTAGTGGCCGCCTGTAGCCGCGACAGAGGTGAAAGTGTTATCAACAGAATCAGCAGGCTGTAAATATACCGGCGGATTGAATCAGGGTGTTGTGGCATGGTCTATCTCCTTCAGTCAGATTTACTGCCAGCGCCAGTCGCGGATCTCCGGCATGTCTTCACCGTGTTCGGTGATGTATTGCTTGTGTTCAATCAGTTTGTCGCGCATTTTCTGTTTCAGATAACTGCCCTTTGAACCCAGACCATCAACCCGGTCGATGACATCATCGACCAGATGAAAGCGATCCAGATCATTCAGTACGGTCATGTCGAAGGGGGTCGTGGTAGTGCCTTCTTCTTTATAACCGCGCACGTGCATGCCTTCGTGATTGTGGCGTCGATAGATCAACCGGTGAATCAGCCAGGGATAACCGTGGAAGGCGAAGACGATGGGTTTGTTGAGGCTGAACAGGGCGTCAAAATCGTCATCACTCAGACCGCTCGGATGTTCTTCTTTCGGTTGCAGGGTCATCAGATCGACGACATTGATAACCCGGACTTTCAGTTCGGGCAGGTGTTCGCGCAATATTTTCACCGCGGCGAGGGTTTCAATGGTCGGCACATCACCGGCGCAGGCCATGATCACATCCGGCTCGCTGTCGCTGTCATTGCTGGCCCATTCCCAGATGCCGATGCCTGCGTGACAGTGTTTGATCGCCGCCTCCATATTCAGCCACTGGGGTTCGGGCTGTTTCCCGGCAACGATGACATTCACCCGGTTGCGGCTTCTGAGGCAACGCTCGGTGATGCAGAGGGTGGTATTAGCATCCGGCGGTAAATAGACGCGCACGATGTCGGCTTTCTTATTGACCACATGATCGATGAAGCCGGGATCCTGGTGAGAAAAGCCGTTGTGATCCTGCCGCCAGACGTGAGAGGTGAGCAGAATATTGAGCGAAGCGATGGGCCGTCGCCAGGGGATCTGTTTACTGACCTTGAGCCACTTGGCGTGCTGATTAAACATGGAATCGACAATGTGGATGAAGGCTTCGTAACAGGAAAACAGGCCGTGTCGACCGGTCAGTAAATAACCTTCCAGCCAGCCCTGACAGGTATGCTCGGAAAGAATTTCCATGACCCGGCCATCGGGCGCAAGGTGGTCATCGTAAGCATAGGTCTCGGCTTCCCAGACGCGGTTGGTGACCTCAAGCAATGCGCCAAGCCGGTTGGAGACGGTTTCATCCGGCCCCATCACGCGGAAGTTTTTCCGCTCGGCATTCAATGCCATGACATCGCGCAGATAGTCGCCCATGCGACGCGTGGCCTCACCGATTGTACCGCCGGGAGCGGGTATGTCCACCGCATAGTCGCGATAGTCGGGCAGTTTCAGATCGTGTAACAGCAGGCCGCCATTGGTGTGTGGATTGTTGCCCATGCGCCGCTCGCCTGCGGGCGCCAGCGCGGCGACATCAGCGATTAAGTTTCCTTCGTCATCAAACAGGCTTTCGGGCCGATAACTTTTCATCCACTGTTCAAGCACGCGGATGTGTTGTGGTTTTTCCGCCAGTTGTGCAAACGGCACCTGATGCGCGCGCCAGTAATCTTCGAGTTTCAGGCCGTCAATTTCTTTCGGACAGGTCCAGCCCTTGGGTGTGCGCAGGATGATCATCGGCCAGCGCGGGCGAATGGCCGTCTTGCCATTGCACGCAGTGAGCTGAATGTCGTGAATCTCATCCATGACTTTATCCAGGGTGGCGGCCATGGCCTGATGCACGGCCGGCGGATCCGAGCCTTCAATCAGATAGGGGGTATAACCGTAACCGTGAAACAGATCCATCAATTCCCTGTTGCTAATGCGCGCCAGCACGGTGGGATTGGCAATCTTGTAGCCGTTCAGATGCAGGATGGGCAGCACCACGCCGTCGCGCTCGGGATCGAGAAACTTGTTGGAATGCCAGGCGGTGGCGGCGGGGCCGGTTTCTGCCTCGCCGTCGCCAACCACACAGGCGACGATCAGATCCGGGTTATCGAAGGCCGCGCCATAGGCATGGCTTAGTGAATAACCCAGTTCGCCGCCTTCGTGAATCGAACCGGGGGTTTCCGGCGCGGTGTGGCTGGGAATGCCGCCGGGGAAAGAAAATTGTTTGAACAGACGTTTCATTCCCACTTCATCGCGGGTGATGTTGGGATATAGCTCGCTGTAACTGCCCTCCAGCCAGGTGTTGGCGACCAGTCCCGGCGCGCCGTGACCGGGGCCGGTGACATAAATCATGTTCAGATCGCGCGCCCTGATCAGCCGGTTGAGATGCGCATAGATCATATTCAGGCCGGGCGTGGTGCCCCAGTGTCCCAGCAACCGAGGTTTGATATGTTCGAGACTCAGTGGCTGTTTGAGCAGGGGGTTATCCAGCAGGTAGATCTGGCCGATGGAGACATAATTCGCCGCCCGCCACCAGGCGTCGATCAGGGACAGTTCAGTATCGGATAGCGGTGAATCCGTGACGGTAAAATTTGATTTAATCATGATGACATCCTGTGTTTGTTGTTGTCCGTGCGTATGAGTGCGAGTGTTTGTTCGGCAATCAGGCGTTCTTCGTCAGTAGGAATAACCCAGGCCTGCACGGGACTGTTTTGCTCTGTGATACAGGACTGACCGGAACGGTTAGCTGTTTCATCCAGCTGTAGTCCTAACCATGTGCAACGCTGACAGATCGCTTTGCGTATCGAGGTTGCATGTTCGCCTATGCCTGCAGTAAAAATGATGGCATCAACGCCGCCCAGCGCAGCGGCCAGCGAGCCGATGGCGCGGACAATATGGTGAATGAACAGCTCAATGGCGAACTGTGCCTGTTCCGAGGATGATGTAAGTAATTCAGCCAGATTGTCACTGGCGCCGGAGACACCGAGCAGGCCGGACTGGAAATACAGCAGGTCTGAAATCTCTTTTTCACTCACGCCCTGGTGCAGCAGATATAGCACAACCGCAGGATCGATCGAGCCGCAGCGCGTGCCCATCGGTACGCCATCCAGCGGGGTAAAGGTCATAGTCGTAGCAATACTGCGTCGCCTGTGCATGGCGCATAAACTGGCGCCGTGACCCAGGTGCGCGACAATGATTTTTCCATCGGCCGCTGCACCAGAGTAGTCGGGTAATACGCCGGCGATATACTGGTAAGACAGGCCATGAAAACCATAGCGGCGAACGGCTTTCAATTTGGGATGTGAGGGCAGGGCGAAGCGTTGTTCCACTTCTGGCCGTTGCTGATGAAAGGCGGTGTCGAAACAGGCAACCTGGGGAACGCCCGGTTGCAGATCCTGCAATATTTTTATGCCGAGCAGGTTTGCAGGTTGATGATTGGGCGCCAGCGGGACCAGTGTCTGTAAATACTCCAGCACGTCCGGCGTTATATGTGTTGCTGCGGTAAAGCGAGTGCCGCCATGCACGATACGATGTCCTATGGCGAACAGTTGCAATGAACGGGTTTCTTTCGATAACCAGTCCAGCAGGATCTGTAAGGCCTGCTGGTGACTGGAAATTTCCAGATTTTGTTTATCGAGTACATGCCCATCAGCATCACTGACCTGAAACTCCCCGCTGCCGCCAATGGCTGTGAGCTGTCCCTGATACACTCGCTGCAGGCGTTTGGTTTCAGCACCCGAAAACAGGCCGAATTTGAGGCTGGATGAACCACTGTTAATGCTGAGCAGGGACGTGGCGTACATGGCATTTTAGAAGCCGGGGAGGGCCGGATGTCCCGGTCCCATCTGCATCCAGAAAATGGCGTCAAACAGAAACCACTGCAGGAAGATAAAGCCGGCTATGGCCAGTAGCGCCATAATTACGGCTGCCAGCAGCGCGTTACCAAAACTGTCGACTTCAAACCCCGGCACCAGAGCGGCAGTGAGTTTTACCATAAACGCATTAATTAATAAGGCAAACAGTCCAAAGGTGAGCACCGTCAGCGGCATGGTCAGGAACCACAGTATGGGTCGTATTATGGCATTGATTGCGCCCAGCACGAACGCCGCCAGCAGCAAATCACCTGTCGTTCGAACGTGTACGCCAGGTACAATCAAAGTGACCAGCCAGAGACCCAGCGCGGTAATTAACCAGATCAGCAGAATTCCGATCAGCATGGCAATATCCCTTTGTAAAACAGCAATGACTATTGGTTGAGTTATTGTGCGCGTATCAGATACAGGCATCTGTCACCCAGGTTACAGCTAAAGGGCAAACAGGGTTATAAAGTAGTTGTCAGGTTGCAGGAGCATCCCACTGCTAAGCTGACAAAAGGCGGCATCGCATGGTAAACGTAAAGCAGAAAGAAAACAGGTATGAACATGCCCGTATGGTGCTGGCTATTGGTATTTATAGCAATGAGGAAAAGGCGCTGCAAACCCTTGAAAAGTTGATCAAGGATGACTTTCCCGCAGATCGGCTTTCGTTGTTACGCAAGGCGGGTGGTACGGGTGATGACATGTTGGGGCTGGCTTATACCAATACCAGAGAACGGGTAAAAGCCTGGGGCAGGCATGGTGTTGTCTGGGGTGTTTTATGGGGGATGTTGAGCGGTGCAACCGGACTCTTTGTGTTGCCGGGTATTGGGCCGTTACTCGCTGCAGGTCCGGTCGTGGCCGCGCTGGGTGGAGCCATCGCCGGTGCGACAGTGACAGGGGGCGCGATGGCGGGTGCAGCGGCCCTGACTCAACTGGCCGGCGCGCTGCACAGAATTGGTGTGCCCGCATCGGCTATTGAGCAGATACATCGCGCAATAGAATCAGACCATTATGTAATTATCCTGCACTGTGATCCTGAACAGGCCAGCCATTGCGGCATGCGCCTGGGATCGGCGGGAGCGGATTCGGTTATTGTGATGCCCATCGAACATTAATGTAGGTTGGCGCTGAGCAACGCGAAGCCCAACATATAGTTTGGGTCCAGTTGATGTTGGGCTTCATTTCATTCAGCGCCAACCTACCTGGATATCAATACCACAATCGAACGCGCCCTGACCCGGTAGTCCAGGCTTTGTAACGGCAGCGCCTGAGCATCTTCAACAATATCTCGGGGCGTCTCCTCGGCTGTATCGATGACGCGGCGCCAGTTATTTGCCGATCCCGCCTGAATGCTGAAAACAAGGTCTTCCCACCATGCGTTAATCATGACGTAGATGTCCCGATCATCCTGCGATGCGCCGCTCAGGTAACAGGCCAGGCTATGGGAATCATGGGAACGGTCGACATCCGGCCCAATCCCATACCAGCGCACATCCTCACGCCAGAAACGACTGCGACCCAGCGACGGATGCGCTTTGCGAAAGGCAATCATCTGTTTGAAGAAGCGAAAAATATCCTGATTGGACTGGAGTAAATCCCAGTTCAGCCAGCTAATCTCGTTATCCTGATTGTAGGGATTGTTGTTGCCGGACTGAGTCTGCATGAATTCGTCGCCGGCGCAAATCATCGGCGTGCCGTTGGCCAGCATCAGCAGACAGCAGAAATTTTTGATCTGGCGTTTGCGCAAACGTATAACCGCATCGGGAACAGCCGTATCGCCTTCCCAGCCGCTATTCCAGGAATAATTATGATCGCTGCCATCCGTGTTGCCATGGCCGTTGACTTCGTTGTGTTTGTAGTTGTAGGAGACCAGATCATAGAGCGTGAAACCGTCATGGGCAGTGATAAAGTTGATGCTCTGGTACGCGTGATAGGCTTGCATGCGTGAATCCGGAAACAGATCATCGCTGCCGTAAAGCCGCTGCATGAGCGAGTTGACCAGACCACGGTCGCCACGGACGAAGCGGCGAATATCATCGCGAAACTGTCCGTTCCATTGTTGCCAGCTGATGCCGGGGAAACTGCGCCCGAGTTGATAACTGGAGATGTCCCAGGCCTCAGCGATCAGGCGCACCCCGGCAAGATCGGGATCTGAACGAATAGCGGAGATAATCGGCGCATCTTCAAGATTAACCGAGCCGTCGCTGCGGCGGGTGAAAATTGAAGCCAGGTCGAAGCGGAAGCCATCCACCCGCATGTCTTTGACCCAGTAACGCAGGCTGTCGAGCACCATGCTGCGCACATAGCGGTTGGCGGTATGCAGGACATTGCCGGTACCCGCATCGTTGCGGTAATAACGACGATCATTTTCGAGCAGGTAATAAGTTGTGTTATCGAGGCCGCGAAAACTGTAGGTTGGTCCCTGCTCATTGCCTTCGCCGGTATGATTGTAAACAACATCCAGAATGACTTCGATATTTGCACGATGGAATGCGCTGACCATTTGTCTGAATTCATTCAGCAGGGCGGCGGCTGACTCAGCTTTACCATAGAGGTGGTGTGGTGCGAAAAAACTCAGCGGCATATAGCCCCAGTAGTCATTTTCCTGCGGATCAAACTGGAAAATTGGCATTAGTTCGACTGCGGTGATGCCGAGGGATTGTAAGTAGGGGATTTTTTCAACCAGGCCTGCAAAAGTGCCGCGCCTGTCTGCCGCAACCGCGGAACCGGCATGCTGGGTAAAACCTTTTACATGTAGCTCATAGATAACCGTGTCGTGAGTGTGGCGTGGTTTTTGATCCCGTCTCAGGATAGTACTATCGGTCTGCGTATGAAGTACACCGAGCGGCGCCCTGCCGATGTTTGAACCTGCGTCAATCGCGGCCTGACGATCAAACCCCGGCGGAAAAAATACGGCCCGGCTATACGGATCCAGCAGTTGCTTTTGTGGATCAAAGCGATGCCCTTGCTGCAGATCGAACGGGCCTTCAACCTGATAAGCGTAATAGTGTGCCCCGTCTACCGTTGTCGCCGGCAGGCGGCAGTGCCAGATGCGACCGGATTTGTTCAGTAAGGGTTTGAATGTGTAGCTGTAAATCGGGGTTTGCGTATCGTTTTCGCGGTATAGATGTAATCTAACCGCCGAGGCATGTTTGCTGTAGAGGGCGAAATTCCAGGCCTGCTGTGAGTCGACAAAACTGACGCCCAGTGGTCGAGGTGATCCTTCCAGTGCTTCCCAGTTATTCACAGGCCTGTCTCCAAAGTTTCCCGCTTTCCTTAACAGAACAGAATTATTAAACCATTTACATCTGTCTGCTGTCACCCAGGTGGCAGCATGCTGCAGAGAGTGCGTTTTAAAATAAATTTCTGTTTCCACCCTGCGGGTAAAATGCCCGTTACACAGGGTGCATTTCACCCGCAGGGTGTACCATGAGCCGCACAAGTTCGCCTGGAGGCGAACCTGCAGCGGGCTAAATAGCTGTTCCAAATACCAGATCACTTGTGAATTTCTACGTTCGTGGTGAGCTTGTCGAACCATGAACGTGGAAATACTGTGAATAGAGTGCCTAATCTACTTGTCCTTCGACAGGCTCAGGACGAACGGTAATACCTAAAGTCTACTGGTATTTGGAACAGCTATTTAGTTTATTAATCAACCGTGTCCGGAGGTGGACAAATGTTTGAAATAATTCCCGTCGATGACAGACATATTCTTGCGTTCAAGGTGATTGGTAAACTCACTGATGCAGATTACCAGACATTCCTTCCCGAACTGGAGAAACTGATTCAGGAACAGGGCAGTATTTCACTGTATATAGAACTGGAAGATTTTCAGGGCTGGGAAGCGAAAGTTGCGTGGGCTGATCTGAAGTTTAATTTACGGCATGATAAGGATTTCAGGCGTATTGCGATTGTTGGCGATACTTTTCTGGAGCATTCGGGAATCGTGCTGGCAAATTTTTTCACCCGCAGCGAAATGCGTTTTTTCAGTAAAGACGAAGCAGAATCCGCCTGGGACTGGTTGAAAGAAAATTCGCTGGCAACGGAATCAATCAAACCCCTGCAACCTTATCAGCACATTCTACTGGCCATCGATTTTTCTTCACACTCTGAGAGGGCGGCTCTTCGCGCGCTGGAATTATCACGCTGCTACGAGGCTAAACTTGAGGTGCTGCATGTCATCGAGGATCCGGTGTTTTATACTGAGGCTGACGCCATTAGTGCTGATATTCCACTGAGCAGGGAAACGCTGAAAGAACAGGCGGAGGAGCGCATGCGTAAATTTGCAAAACGCGTGGGAATCGATAAGGATGCTATACTCGAGGTGAAGTGGGGGCGCCCTAAATGGGCGATTGTCTTCTGGGCGCGTAAAAAAGGTGTTGATCTGGTTATTGTTGGTTCACATGGACGGCATGGCGTTGAACGCCTGCTGGGTTCAGTCAGCAGCAGTGTTCTGCATTCATCGCATTGTGATGTGCTGGTTGTTAAATACTAAGGAAACTCTGATTAATTCCGTTCGCCCTGAGCTTGTCGAAGGGTGTGGCTTTTAAGTAGTTGATTTTACTGTGCCCGCTGTTCATGGTTCGACAAGGCTCTCCTGCGCGAAGCCGAAGGGCTCACCACGAACGGTGGAATTACTCAGAGTTCCCCTAACTCAGTGCTTCTCATCCCCGGCTCTACAATCCAGAGCGAAAGAGCTGAAAATTTTTGTGTCGAATGGGGAGATCAGGCAATGATGGCTGAAGTAATATGTTACTTTATGTGCGCGCATAAAAAATTACATTTTAAATATGCGCAATTCATTGACACAGAATTGTGTGAGCCAGCAGGAGTTAATTATGCCGCGACCTCAGCTTGATGAAATACTCGATCGTATCCATGAACTACAGCTCCAGCTGGAGCAGGAATTTAACCACCTGCTGTCCGAGAAGCGCGCCCAGTTTAAATACACCCTGGAAAAGGGCAGAGTTATTTTTGATGACGGTGTGCGTGAATTGCAAGAGCGTTATCGCACCGAACTCTGGGTTTATCTGCGTGATGCCCGGTTAGCGCATATTTTGACGGCGCCGGTGGTTTACAGTGTTGTATTCCCACTGCTGTTGCTGGATCTGGCTATTTTTCTTTATCAGCAGATCTGTTTTCGTGTTTATGGGGTGCCCCTGGTGCGGCGTGCGGACTATGTGGTAATAGATCGGCAACATCTTGCTTATCTGAATGTGATTGAAAAATTCAATTGTGTGTATTGTGGCTATGGTAACGGTCTTATCGAATATGTTCGTGAAGTGATAGCCCGGACAGAGCAATACTGGTGCCCGATTAAACATGCGCGACGCACACCAAGCCCACATCATCGAACTGAAAAATTCGCCGATTATGGTGATGTCGAAGCGTACCAGAAGAAATTGGAAGAATTACGAAAAGAACTCAGGAGGGAGTAGTTAAAAATTTTTAACGATTTCTTCTAAACAGGCCGCGTTGGCTGAAGACCAGTTCTGCTGTAATGACAGCTAAATAAATAACCCCGATCCAGTACAGGCTATCGGGGTTGGTTTGCCAGAGGTAAATCGCCAGCACTGACCAGGAGGCTAATGAAAGCAACAGGCCGGTCATGGGCAGCAATATCGCGCCACCAATTTTCTGACGCAGACGGCAGGCGGACAGGTTAATCAGCGCGAAGATCAGTAAAAAGGTCGAACTGGCAAATGATGAAATGATGGTCAGGTTGGCGAGGTTGACGAAGACAAGGGTCACGCCGGTTATGATGATCAGGCTGGCCCAGGGGATATTGTTCTGTTTTCTCCTGAAACCGAAAGCCGGGGGTAAAGCTTTATCGGTCGCCATAACCATGCCCAGACGAGCGGTGCCAAACAACGTGGCATTGATTGCCGAGGCGGTGGAAAACAGCGCGCGGCTAAACCTATCAAAAGAAAGCCTGCCTGTCCTAAAAAGGGTTTGGCCGCGACCGCCAGAGCGTATTCCTTGTACATGATAATTTCTTTTGGCAGCAGATTTCCAACCGCAACAATAGAAACCAGCACATAGATAGCAATCGTAATAACGATGGACCAGATGATGGCCGGTTTCAGGTTGTGCTGCGGGTTCTCCATTTCATTAATGGCATTGGGAATTAATTCAAAACCTTCGTAGGCGACGAATATCAGGGCGGCGCCCATGATGACACCGGTATAACCCTATTA
>Ga0316207_10001832_pt1 | contig 24185 bp, 30 predicted proteins | sample 6weekpyrite_MG_FD_204943 | JGI IMG/M metagenome (GOLD analysis project Ga0316207, IMG submission 204943) | Microbial mat bacterial communities from mineral coupon in-situ incubated in ocean water Damariscotta River, Maine, United States -... | ecosystem: Environmental > Aquatic > Marine >... | reverse complement strand
TGCCGGGCGCGTCCATCCTGATCCATCCAGGCAACCTCCACCTCGGCCGGGCGGGTCACATCGGCATAGATCTCGGGGATCGACAGGCAGCCCTCCTCGTAAACATTGGTTTCGTCTGACGAGGCCAGAACCTCGGGATTGAACATCGCCAGCGGGCGCGGCGTGGCCCCTTCCTCCTTGACGCAGTCGGCCACAATCAGCCGGTGCATGACACCGACCTGCGGCGCGGCCAAACCGATGCCCGGCGCGTCATACATGGTTGCCAGCATATCATCGGCCAACACGCGCAGATCATCGCTGAGATCTTGCACGGGCGGCACCACCTTTTTCAGGCGCGGGTCGGGATGGATCAGGATCGGGCGTAACATGGCAGGTGATTTAGGCCATCATGGCCGCGCTCGCAACGCCCCCTTGCACCCGGGCCCGGATGGGATAGCTTGGCGCGCGTCAAATCCCTTGAAAAGAACGAGCCCGACATGGATTTCAACCAGATCACCGACCGCCGCGGCACCGATTGCAGCAAATGGGACACCATGGAGGCGCTTTTCGGTGTCTCGCCCGAGGATGGTCTGGCGATGTGGACGGCCGATTCCGACTATCCCACCGCGCCTTGTGTGATCGAGGCGGTCCGCGCGGCGGCAGATCACGGCATTTTTGGCTATCTCGGCCCGCGCGACAGCTATCACGCCGCGATCATCTGGTGGATGGAGCACCGCCATGGCTGGCAGGTGGAGGCTGACTGGATTCTGACATCGCAGGGGCTGGGCAATGCCATCGCGTTCTGCCTCGATGTCTATACCGATCCCGGCGACAAGGTGGTGATCGTTACGCCCGTCTATCACGAGTTCGCCCACAAGATCGGCAAGGCGGGGCGTGAAAAGGTAGAGATCCCGCTGGCCCGGCGCGGCGATACCTATGATATCGACCTTGAGGATGCCCAGAGCCGGTTGGACGGGTCGGAAAAGCTCTTGATCTGGTGTTCGCCGCAAAACCCCTCGGGCCGGATCTGGAGCCGTGATGAATTGCGCGCGGTGGCCGAATTTGCCGAACGCAACGACCTTATCCTGGTCTCGGACGAGGTGCATCACGATTTCATTTATCCCGGCGGGACGTTCATCCCGATGGATGTGGCCGCGCCCGAGATGCGCCACCGCACGGTGTCGCTGACCGCTTCCTCAAAGACCTTCAACATCGCCGGCATGAAAACCGGCAACATGATCATCCCCGATCCCGATCTGCGTGCCGCCATGGCCGGGCGGCTTCGGGCGCTGGATTACAGCCCCAATATTCTGGGCCTCAAGATGGTGATCGCCGCCTACAGCGCGCAAGGCGCGGCCTGGGTCGATGAACAGATCGCGCATCTGGACGGAAATCGGCAGCTTTTTGACGCGGGCATCAATGCCTTGCCGGGGCTGCGATCGTTGCCGCTGCAATCAACCTATCTGGCCTGGGTCGATTTCTCAGGCACCGGCATGAGCCATGACGAGGTGATCGCCCGCATCCGCGACGATGCAAAGATTGCGGTCAGCCCGGGGCCCGGTTTCGGCCCCGGCGGCGAGGGGTTTCAACGTTTCAACCTGTCGATGCCGCGCCCGATGATCGAGAATGCGGTGGCCCGGATGACACGGGCCTTTGGCGATCTGCAATAGGCCCCGGAATATTCTTCCAGAAGAAAATTCGGCACGGAAGAATTTTCGAAAAAATTCTTACCGCCGCAGCCGTGGCCAAACCAATCAGAGGCCGTTTGCCACCTGCCGGTCATATTCGGCGGCGTCAAACCAGCCCTTGGAGGCCGCGACTTTGCCCTCGGCGGTGAGGTCCCATTCCTCCCATCCGCCGACGCGCACGAAATGTTTGCTTTCGGCATGGTGGCCTTCCAGCGTCCAGATGAAGATCGCGTGATCGCCCCCGGCGCGACAGAGGTCGCATTTCACAACGAGGTCGGGAAATTCGGCATAGAACCCGGCGGCCATTTCCTCGATCGCGGCGCGCCCCTTCAGGACATCGCCACGATTGATCTGGATCTGCCCGTCCTCGGCATAAAACGACGCCACCGCGACCGGATCCTGCGAGCTCCAGGCCGCCGAATATGCCGCCGCTATTTCGGCAAGTGTCTCTTGTGAATTTACCATTATCGCCTCCTCGTTAAAAAGCCGGAGGGTGGGCATTGGGTGCCACCCGGTCAAGCCCCCGCCCGGCCGGCCGGGCCGCGATGCGATTTGCCGCAGCGCAGCACTTGCATGCGGCGGCGCAATATCCTAACCATCCAGGTAACAGAAACGAAACATCCTTACCCAAAGGTCGTGCGATATGTCTTTCCGTCTGCAACCCCCCGCCCCTGCCCGTCCGAACCGCTGCCAGCTGTTCGGCCCCGGATCGAACACCAAGCTGTTTGCGAAAATGGCGGCAAGTGCAGCCGATGTGATCAACCTCGATCTTGAGGACAGCGTCGCCCCCTCGGACAAGGATCAGGCCCGCGCAAACGTCATTCAGGCGACGCATGATATTGATTGGGGCACCAAGACGCTGTCGGTGCGGATCAACAGCCTGGACACGCCCTATTGGTATCGGGATGTGGTCGATCTGCTGGAACAATCTTCTGATCGGCTGGATCAGATCATGATCCCGAAAGTGGGCTGCGCAGAAGATGTCTATGCCGTTGATGCGCTGATTACCGCGATCGAGACCGCCAAGGGGCGGGCCAAACGCGTCAGTCTTGAGGTCATCATCGAATCGGCGGCCGGTCTGGCGCATGTGGAGGCCATCGCGGCCGCCTCGCCCCGGCTTCAGGCGATGAGCCTCGGGGCTGCCGATTTTGCCGCCTCGATGGGGATGCAGACCACGGGCATCGGCGGCACGCAGGAGAACTACTATATGCTGCAGGCCGATATCCGCCATTACAGCGACCCCTGGCATTGGGCGCAAACCGCCATCGTCGCGGCCTGCCGCACGCATGGGTTGCTGCCGGTTGACGGGCCTTTCGGTGATTTCTCCGACGATGAGGGTTACCGCGCGCAGGCCCGCCGTTCGGCCACTTTGGGCATGGTCGGCAAATGGGCCATCCACCCCAAGCAGATCGCATTGGCCAATGAGGTCTTTACCCCCTCGGACGCCGCCGTGACCGAAGCGCGCGAGATCCTGGCCGCGATGGAAACCGCCAAGAAAAACGGCGAGGGGGCCACGGTCTACAAGGGTCGACTGGTCGATATCGCGTCGATCAAGCAGGCCGAGGTGATCGTGGCACAATCCGAGCTGATCGCGGGCTAGGCAGCGCGGCGCCCGCCCCTTTGGGGATTTGGCATCCGCCCGGCAACCGCATTGCAATTGCCGGGCGACAAAGCCATATAGGCCCGGCCCTGCCCACGGTGCCCGGAGCCCCAGACGATGACCAACTATCTCGACTTTGAAAAACCGCTTGCCGAGATCGAAGGCAAGGCCGAGGAACTGCGCGCGATGGCGCGTGGCAATGCCGAGATGGATATCGAGGATGAGGCAAAAGCGCTGGACAAGAAGGCCGCGGATCTGCTGACGGACCTTTACAAGACATTGACGCCGTGGCGCAAATGCCAGGTCGCGCGCCATCCTGACCGGCCGCATTGCCGCGATTATATCGATGCGCTCTTTACCGAATACACACCGCTGGCCGGCGACCGCAATTTCGCCGATGACCATGCGGTCATGGGCGGGCTGGCGCGGCTGAATGACCGCGCGGTCGTGGTGATCGGCCATGAAAAGGGCCATGACACCAAAACCCGGATCGAACGTAATTTCGGCATGGCCCGGCCCGAAGGCTACCGCAAGGCCGTGCGCCTGATGGAACTGGCGGATCGGTTCACTTTGCCGGTTGTCACGCTGGTCGATACGCCCGGTGCCTATCCCGGCAAAGGGGCCGAAGAACGCGGCCAGTCCGAGGCGATTGCGCGGGCGACGGAAAAATGCCTGCAGATCGGCGTGCCGCTGGTCTCGGCTGTGATCGGCGAGGGCGGATCGGGCGGCGCGGTGGCCTTTGCCACGGCAGACAAGCTCGCCATGCTGGAGCATTCGATCTATTCGGTGATCAGCCCCGAGGGCTGCGCCTCGATCCTGTGGAAGGACGGGGCCAAGATGCGCGAAGCGGCCGAGGCCCTGCGCCTGACGGCCCAGGATCTGGAAAAACTGGGCGTGGTCGATCACATCATCAAGGAACCGCGCGGCGGGGCGCAGCGGGACAAGGCAGGCACCATCGCCGCTGTCGGTGCGGCGCTTGAAACGCTGCTGGCCGAGATGGACGGACAATCCGGGGCCGACCTGATCGCGGCGCGGCGCAGGAAATTCCTCGATATGGGATCAAAGGGGCTGGCGGCCTGACCGCTGCCCCCGGCGCTACCACATTCGGCCCTTGGCATAATCCGCATAGCCCGCATCGTAGCCGTCCGCATCAAACGCGGCCTGCATTTCCTTGATGAACTGCCCCGCCGTCGGCAGCCCCTCCGCGTCGCCCTGCCGGGTCCAGAGGCCTGAACGCATCAGCGCCTTGGCGCATTGGAAATAGACCTCCTCGACGCCGATCACGATCACCGATCTGGGATGTTTGCCGTTTTGTTCAAACCGCCCCGTGGCGCTGGCATCGGCAGAGAGCCGCGCCCGCCCGTTGACCCGCACCACATTGGTGCAGCCCGGCACCATGAACATCACCGCGATGCGGCCATCGCTAAGGATGTTGCGCAGCGTGTCGATGCGGTTATTGCCGCGCCAGTCCGGCAACCATAACGTGCGGTCATCGACGATCCGGACCACCGGGCCATCATCGCCGCGCGGGCTGCCATCGGCACCTTCGGGGCCAACGGTGCTGAGCACGCAAAACCGCGCCGCATTGATCCAGGTCCGGTAAAGCGGCGTCAGAACCGGGCTTACCTTGCTCAGCGAATTGGGGGCCGCCGGGCCGTAAAGCGCCTCCAGCTCCGCGATGTCATCGATGAATTTCATCGCTCACTCCACGAGAAAACCGGCCTCGGCCATCAACCGGGTCGACGCGGTCTCGACCGTTTCCTCCAGATCGGCCATGAACACATCTGCGGGCCGGCCCGGTTCGATCACCGGCAGAAATTCGACCACCGCCAGCCCGGGTTTGCGCAGGATGCCATGGCGCGGCCAGAACACACCGACATTGGTAGCGGCCGGAACGCAGGCCTGCCCGGTCTGATCATAAAGCACACTGGTGCCGATCTTGTAGGCGCGCGCCACGCCCGGCGCGACACGGGTGCCTTGCGGATAGATGATCAGCTGACCGGCCTCCTGCGTTCCTGCGGCAACGCCCTCGACCATCTGCTTGATCGCCTGCGCGCGGCGCCCCCTGTCAACCGGCACGCATCCGATGCGCTTGGCGAAATAGCCCAGAACGGGGGCCCATTTCAGCGACGCCTTCATGATGAATTTGGGCCGCGGCACCACCGAAACGATCAGGATGATATCAAAAAAGCTCTGGTGTTTTGCCGCGATCAGCACCTCGCCCGTGGGCACCTCGCCGCGGATCTCGGATTTGAGGCCAACCATCCAGCCCGCCGTCCAACGCACCCATCGGCAATAGCTGTGCACGGCGGCAAAGGCCCCGCGCTGGTCGATGACGGACCAGGGAATAAAAAACAGCCCCATCAGCCCCATCATCAGATACATCTGGCCGATAAACAGCAGCGATCGGATCCACTGGATCATGGCAGCGTCCTTAAGGTGCGCAAAGCGGCCGCGCGCGTGGCCCAGAAGGCGGTGAACGCGGCCAGCGGTGGCACCGCCAGAGGCCAGAGCCAGTGCCAGCCAGCAAAGCCAAGCCCGGTCAGAAACGCGCCCTCCTCGGCGGCGCGCGGCAACAGCGCGACGGCGATCATCCCGATCGCCGCGCCCAACGCCGCGCCCGCCAGCGCGCGCAGGGTAAAGCGGCGCACAAAGGCGCGTGCAATATAGACATCGTGCGCGCCGACCAGCCGCAAGACCCGGATCACCCCCACATTCGAGGCCAGCGCCGATTGCGCCGCCAGCGTGATCATCGCGCCCGTCGAGGCCAGGATCAGCGCAAGCGAAGCCAGGCCAAGCGCGCGCAGACGCCCCGCCGCACGCACCAGCGGGCGCCGCCATCTGGTGTGATCGTCCAGAACCGCGCCGGGGGCCTCGGCTGCCAGGCGCTGGCGCAGGCCCTCGGCGTCATAGCCTTCTGCGGTTTCGATCACTTCGACCAGCCGTGGAATGGGCAGATCCTCAAGCGGCAGATCGGGGCCGAACCAGGGCTCCAGCAGGGCGCGCTGTTCCTCATCGGTCAGGGCGCGGGCCGAGGACACGCCGGGGGTTTGCTCCAGCACCGCCAGCACCGCCCATGTCTGCGCCTCCATCTCTGATAACGGGGCCGAGATGCGGATGGTCGAAGAGCGTGCCAGCGCCTCGGACCAGCGATCAGCCAGTCGGCCCGCCGCCAGCGACAGCGCCAGCGCAAAGACCGCCAGAAAGGCCATCGCGGCCGAGGTGAACAGCGTCAGGCGTACGGAATGGCCGCGTTTGGGCACCACCCGATCGGCCTGCGGATCGCCCCGGGCCACATCCAAGATCCGGTTCAGCGCGCTCATAAATCCGCCCCCGCCAATTGCAGTTGCCCCTTGGCGATCCGCAGCACCCGGGCCGAAACCTGCGCCTTGGCGGCCCGGATCAGCGCCAGATCATGCGTCGCCACAAGGATGGTCTTGCCCATGCGGTTCAGCTCGACCAGCAATTGCAGCAGCCTGAGCGACATCTCCCAATCGACATTGCCGGTGGGTTCATCGGCCAACAGAACCTCCGGGTCGGTGATGACGGCGCGGGCCAACGCGGCGCGCTGGCGTTCGCCCCCCGACAATTCAGGCGGCAGCGCGTCGCGCCGGGCCGAGAGGCCGACCCATCTCATCAGATCGTCAAGATCGCTGTCTTCCGCCGGGCCGGCCCGCCCGGCCACCGTCAGTGGCAGAGCGATATTCTCCGAAAGCGGCAGGTGATCCAGGAACTCACAATCCTGATGCACCACCCCCATCCGCTGGCGCGCATCGGCGATCTCGTCGCGGGTCATGCTGGCGGTATCTTGCCCGAACAGCGACACCTGCCCCGCGGTGGCGGTCAGATCAGCATAGCATAGTTTTAAAAAGGTGGTCTTGCCCGCGCCCGACGGCCCGGTCAGAAAGTGAAATGAGCCGGGCACCAGACGCAGGCTCATATCCGACAATAAAGTGGTGCTGCCATATCCATAGGCCGCTTCGTCCAGGTTTATCACACGCCACCCCTATCCCGCGATACTGGCACTGTCATGCCTCAGTCGGCCCGGTCTTGCAATCGCTGCCCCAAGCAATGACTTGGAAAGGGGCGGGGCGATTGTTACTGTTCCAACCAACAATAGGTGGAGCGGCCGCGCATCCTGCGGTCAGTACGGGGTTTTTTCGATGCGCCTGACATGTCCAAATTGCAGCGCCCGCTATGAGGTGGATGACAGCCTGGTCCCCCCCGAAGGCCGGGATGTGCAATGCTCGAACTGTGCCACAACCTGGTTTCAGCCCGGAAACCGGACCCAGATCGAAGAGATCGAGAGCGAGAATGACGTGACGGAAGCAGCCGACACCGCACCAGCCACCGAAGAACCGGCACGGCGTGAACTTGACCCCGCCATCCGTGATCTGTTGCGCGAGGAGCGTGACCGCGAAGAGGATCTGCGCCAGGGCGGCGTCGCGGGTGGCATCGAAGCTCAGGAGGAAATGGCGCTAGACGCGCCGGCCCCCGACAGCCCCGCGGCCGCGCCGCAGGAGGAGGAAGAGGATGCCGACGACGCCGAGGCGCTGGCCGCGCTCAGGGCCGCGACCGCGATCGGAACGGCGGCGGCGGCGGCCCCTTCGGGGCGCGATCTGTTGCCCGATATCGAGGAAATCAACTCCACCCTGCGCGCCACCACCGATCGCAACGCGCGCGAGATGGACAGCTCGGACGTGGAAACCATCGAAGCGATTCCGCGCCGCAGGCGGGGGTTTCGGCTTGGGTTTCTGCTGATCGTGGCGTTGGCCGGTCTTGCGATCGCGGCCTATATGTTTGCCGCCGACCTCGCGCAAGCCGTGCCCCAGGTCGAGCCGGTGCTCGAAACCTATGTGGCGCAGGTCGATACCTTCCGGTTCTGGCTGGATGATCTGATGCAGGGGTTGGCTGAACGGCTGAGCAGCAGCACAACCGAAGGCTAAGGGCAGATCCCTGAACATCTTGAGGGGCGCGTCATGTGCGCCTCGAACCCTCCGATCGGCCCGTCATCATCCTTTGGCCGACCCGGCGCTTACGCCCAACTCGGCCTGCATCTTCCTGGTCATCCCGGCAACCACCAGATCATAGCTCATCACGATATGCTCACGCAGGTTGGTCTCGCTCAGGGCACCGGCCTCATAGACCTGCAACCATTTCATGCCGCGTGAGGCCAGATAGGGCGCGGGGCGAATACCCGGGTCACCTCCCAGCACCTCAAACGCGATATCGCCCACCTTGAAGGTGAAGGCATCCTGACCCTCGTTCCAGCCGCAGATCGCAAAGACCTTGGGCCCGACTTTCCAGACATCGGCATTGCCCCATTGCACCACATGGGACGTGGCTTTCAGCCCACCACAGAACCGGTTGAATTCATCGCGTGTCATCGGCAGACATTACCGCCACTGCCGCTCCTTTTCCAACTCCCGTTCGGTCATTTTGTCGAGCAGCGCCAGGTTGCCCGGCCCAAAGAATACGCTCGCCCCATGCAGCAGCAGCCCCACGGCCCAGCCCAATAGCGGCCACAACGCCCAGTAATAATCGGGCGAGGTGAACCAGTTCAGCCCGAACAAAAACGCGTTCACCACCACATAAGCCAGCACGTGACCATAAAAATCCAACTTGTTCTTGGCCCGCGTGCGAGCGCGCTCATAGGCCGCCTGATCAGTCATGCGATCACCCCTTTCACAAAAATGGTGCAATGCTACCCGGCCGTCGCATGGCGCGCATTGACCCAGAGCAAAGCCTCGCTCCCGCCCCCCCGTCCGCGAAAAGGGGGCGCTGTCCGGTCCTCACCCAATCGCGAGTTGCCCGGGCCGGGGAAACTCGGCTACCCTTTCCGCGACCCATGCCCAAGCCCGGAGCCGCCATGTCCCTTCTCGTTCGCTACACCCTGAAATCCGCCGATGATCACACCCATCAGACAGAAGCCATGGAGGCGCTGGTGGCGGCGCTGTCGGCTGAGGGCGTCCCGGTCAGCTATTCCTGCTTTGCCACCGATGTGGCGACCGAATTTGTCGGCGTGTTGGAGTTCGATGACGAGGCCGGAAAACAGGCCTTTCTGGCATCAACAGCCTTTGCTGCCTACCGCGATAGGGTGGGGCCGACATTCGCCAACCCACCGCAGACAACCGAAATCCGTGCCATCGCCTCGACCCGAAATTGAGGCACGCGCTTGCCCTGATCCTCGCGCTGCTATCCTCTCAGGCCGCGGCCTGGGAGGCGTCGATCGACGGCCCGCTTTGCGTGCTGACCCATGCCACGGAGGCGCTCGAAATACGTCTCACCTATGACCCGGGAACGCCGCTTTACACCATCACGCTGACCCGGGCCGAGACCCCCTGGCCACAAGCGCCGGTATTTGCCCTGCAATTCAGCGGGCCCCGGCCCAACCTGATCACCACCGACCGGCAGGTCACTGATGGCAGATCGCTCACCGTGACCGACCGGGGATTTGGCAATGTGCTGGACGGGCTGCAATTCAACCAGACCGCGACGGCGCTGATCGGCGACGCGGCGGTTTCCTTTCCGCTCGACGATGCAGCCCCTGCTGTTGCGACCTTCCGCGCCTGCATTTCCGCCCCCTCCGCCTGATCCCATGGCCCCAATGAAAGGCCCTGCCCATGCCCCCCGAATTTCATCTCTTCGCCAAGGGCCCGCGCCCTGTCGCGCCCTTTTCCCATGCCGTCGAGGCCGATGGCTGGGTGATCCTGACGGGCCAGATGCCGACCGACCCCGATGCGCCTGACGCCCCCCTGCCCCTGGGCATCGAGGCACAGACCGCGCGCGTGATGGAGAACCTGGCGCTGATCCTTGGGGAACTGGGGCTGGGGCTGGAGCATGTCGTGCAGGCGCGCGCCTATCTGACCGCGTTCGAGCGTGACTACGCCGCGTTTAATGGGACTTATCAAAGCTATTTCGACCCCGCCCGCCGCCCGGCCCGCACGACCGTTGGCGTCACTGCGCTGGCGGTCGGGGCCTTGGTCGAGATCGATTGCATCGCCCGCAGACCCTAGCGTCAGGACGCGTTTGACCAGTGCGCCGATACGTCGAAATCCTCATCCGGCGATGCGCCAGGCACCCCACCGCAACCCAGAGGTCGCGACCTGCCATGGTTTTCGCCCGGGTGCTGCCCTCCGGGTCAGCCGAACGCGTGCGGTTGGTTGCTGGGACGGTCGTAATATGGTTCAATATGGCGGGGTTCCAGTCCAACAAGCTCGGAGATTTCACATGCGCTATTTCCTCTCCGCCCTCGCGCTTCTTGCCACCACCCAGATGGCGAGCGCCGATCAATTCATCGCGACATTCCTGAACCCCAACCATCCGAATGCGCTGAATATTGAGATCACCCAGTTCGATGCCGGCGGGGCCACTCTGGATACCGACCAGCGCCGTCTGGCCCGCGTCGGCGCGGGCCAATCGACCTGGGCGGTCCTCCTTGAAACCACTGCAGCGCGCGTTTGTGTCACCCTGCGCGGCAACGAACGGATCACCGGTGGCCAGGCAATGCTCAGGGCTGGCGGGCAAGCGGCCCTGCAGGTCACATCGGGCGGGCGCACCGCCTGCACCCCTGGCAACCCGTTTAACCTCGAACTGGTCATCGTGAATTTCGAATAGGGGCGGCAGCCGCCGCAAAGCCTGTGCTTTGCCGCAATCCCGGGGCCTATCGGCGGGGCGCGGACACCCCGCCATCAGCCGGCTCAGAAATCGAAGATATCGCCGAGAAAGGACGCAGGCCCCCGACGTTTGCCGTGTTTGCCCCGATGGCCGCGGTCGTGATCGCGGTCGCGCGACGGCCGGGCGTCAGGTGCCGAACGCTCGATGATTTTGTCCAACTCACCCCGATCCAGCCAGACGCCGCGACAGGTGGGGCAATAGTCGATCTCGACCCCGCTGCGATCGGACATGACAAGTTCGGAACCATCCACGGGGCATTGCATAGGGCATCTCTCCTTTGATTGCCTCCCGCATGTCCAAAGCGTTCTGCCATATACCCGAAGCACAGGGTTGTGACAGCGCGCCCGCACCGCTGAGAGGCCATTGCGCACCCCGCCCTTTTCGCTGTCTCAGGATCAGGGCGAGACGCTTTAGATAGGCGGTGCCCGCCCCGGAACAAGCGCCTGATCGGTGGCAATTTAGCGCCGCGCCGGCGGCTGCCTGTTTCGGTGCCCGTGCTCAGCGCCCGGTCTGGATCTGATCGGCGATCTGAGACGCCCATTCGCCGATCACGGGGATGAAATCGATCTGGCTCAGCGAATAGACCACAACCGAGACCAGGAACGATGCGCCGACCACCGTGCCGAGCCCAAAGGCCAGCCCGCGCGCAAAATTGAAGGCCAGAAGCCGGGGGATCGAATTCTGCACCTGGATGAACCGATGCGCGTTCAACATCTCCACCTCTTCGCGCAAGCGCCGCATTTCTTCGGTCAGATCTTCGCTCATACCAAAACCTCCACCATTGCCCGCACCTTGTTGGCATCCGTCACAAACCGCCCGCCCGGCGGGTCGAAATCCGAAAAGGCGCGCGGGCCATCGGCGGCTGAGAGGCAGGCGGCATGCACCTCTCTGACGCCCGTTGTGCGCACCAGATCGGCCACGTTTTCCGCCACCAGCCCACAGCCCGGCATCACGCTGATCCGGCCATCGGCGCGCGCAACCATGGCGCGGATCATATCGCGCCCCTTGGGGGCCTCGGGGGCCGCACCCGATGTCAGCACCCGCTCGAACCCAAGATCAATCGCCTGCTCCAACGCTGCCAGCGGGTCCGGCACCACATCAATGACCCGGTGCAGCGTCGCGGGCAACGCGCCTGCCGCATCCAGCAGACGGCGCAAGACTGTTGGATCAAGCCCGCCATCCGCACCCTGCGCACCCAGAACCACCCCCGCCAGGCCGACCTCGCGCGCGGTGACAATATCGGCGCACATGATGTCCACCTCGTCTGCGGAAAAATGAAACAGCCCCGATCGCGGCCGGATCATCGCATAGGCGGGAATATCCAGATGCGCCGCGGCCTGCATCATACCGCGTGACGGCGTCAGCCCGCCCTCAGAGAGCGACGCACAGAGCTCAACACGATCCGCCCCGCCCTGCCATGCGGCCTTTGCCCCGGCCAATGTATCGACACAAATTTCAAGCGTCGTCCGGGTCAAAATGCCTCGGCCACGTCATACATCACGGGCTCAAAGCTTTTGCACAAATCGTTGATTGCGCGGTTGCGCTTGCGCATCTCTTCGCTGCGCAGCATGGCCTGAAAATCCTCGCGCCGGGTCCATTGCGAATAATTCGCCACCCGGGTCTGGGCATCGTTGACATGCAGACCGGCGGCGATAAACCCCGGCTGGTGCGAGATGAAATCGGCATAGGCCGCGGTCAGAGCATCCAGCAGATCCTGGCAGGTTCCCGGCGTGGTTTCGAATGTGGTGATCACCGTTTGCAGGGCGGCACCCTTCTGGATTTGCGGCATCTGGACCTCCGTGGTTTCGATGTCAGCCTAGCAAGCACATCGGCCGCCCGCCAGACCCCGAAAACCGCGCGCCCGGCCCTCGTCACCCGGTGAACTGACTGCGCAAAGCCTGATAGACCACCGCCGTCGCCGCATTCGCCAGGTTGAGCGACCGGATATGCGGGCTGTCCATCGGAAGGTGAAAGATGCGATCCTCGAACCCTGTCAGAATGTCCGCGGCCAGCCCCTTGGTCTCGCGGCCGAAAACCAGATAGGCATCGGGCGGGTAATCAGGTTCATACACCGATTGGGCACCGTGCTCTTCGAAAAAGAACAGCTGCTCTCGGGGCGGGGCGCGGTCGGTTAGAAAGTCAGACCAGCTGTCATATTCACTGAGCCGCACATGTTTCCAGTAATCCAGACCGGCCCGGCGCACGGCCTTGTCGTCAATTGAAAACCCGTAGGGGCGGATCAGGATCAATTCCAGATCCAGCGCCACGCAGGTGCGCCCGATGGTTCCGGTATTGCCGGGGATCTCAGGCGCGACGAGCACCAGCTTCATACGTGATTTCGACATGGCAACAGCAGCATTCCCAAGGCGTGGCTGCGCCTGCTCTACACCAAAGCGGCCGGATTGAAACCCAGGCTGTCAGGCGTTCTCGGCAACCCAGGCCGCGTGCAGGGCGGCATAGCTCTCGTTCGTATCGGGCAGCGCTGTGCCGCGCGCCAGCATCTCGGCCTCGAAAACGCTCAGCCGGTCGATCTGACGGGCGCGGCGGTTGACCGTGCCGGTGGTCGCGCGCCGGTAGGTATTATTGTAGGCCCGGACCAGTCGATTATCGTTGAATCCGGCGGCCCTTTGCGCCAGCGCCGAGCGCCAGCTTTCGTCATAGCTGGCAGTCAGCAGCGACAGCAAAGTCAGCTCGATCGGCGTGTCCATCATATCGGTCAATTGGGTCTCGACATATTCGCCAAGATCGTTGACGCCGGGCTGCACGGCAGCCGTCGTCGCAATGGCAAGCCCGACAACGCCGGCCATGACAACTGCCATGTCAACTGTGGCCGCGCCGCTTTCGCAGCAAAGGAATTTAGAAATAAACTTATTGGTCATATCACGGCTCCTGAAAACAATTCCGCGAAATACAGGTTATTGTTGAATGAGGGGGAGAGTTTGCCGATAATTTGATGCTTTTTGGAATAATCAAGGCATTTCCGGCATAATCGTTAAAGGTGCATTAACCTCGATTCGCCAGGTTGATCGCTGTGATGCGCTGGATCTTCCCCCTCCTGCTGGCCCTGGCCAGTATGGGCGCGCCCATGGTTCAGGCAGGGCCTTGGGCGCGCGCGCCCGGCGATGTCTTCCTGTCCTTTTCGCAGAATGTGTCCTCCGGCACCGAGGCGCTTGCCACCGGCATAATGGATGTGAGCGGCTATTCGTCGATCTATGCCGAGGTAGGGCTTGGGCGTCGATTGACGCTTGGTCTTGATCTGGGGCGCGGCGACGAAACAGATGAGGCCATCGTGTTCCTGCGCCGCACCCTGACTGGCCCGGATGCCCCGGTTCAGGTGGCTCTGGATCTGGGCTACGGCGAACGCGGAGTGGATCTATTAGGCGACAGCCAATTGGCGCGTATCGGCCTGTCGCTTGGGCGCGGCCTCGATGCTGCGGCGCTGGAGTGGCTGCCGATGCCGATGACGGGCGGCTGGCTCAGCCTGGATGCCATCACGGTCTGGGACCTGACCAGAAATGAGCAACGCTGGAAAGTAGAGGCGACGCTTGGCCTGCGACCGAGCGCACGGCTATCGGTGCTGTTGCAGGGCACCGCCGAAGCGTGGCCGGGTGCCGATGTAAGCTATGGTCTGAACCCGTCGGTCGTGTTTGAGATCCGCGAGGGCACCTCGATCGAGCTGGGTTTGCGCAGCAGCTTTGACGACAGGCCGCGCATCGGCCTCGAGCTTGGGCTGTGGCACCAGTTCTGATCGCGCGACCCGGCCAATCTTTGTAGAGCCCGGGCGCATGGACGAATGGCTATGTTCATTAAAAATGCCGACCATGCTATTGCCCTCAGGACACGGAGGCGCGGAAATGTCCGAGGCAAAGCCCTACCTTTTGGAATCCGGCGAAACATCGCGGTCGCTGGCGCAGCATCTTTTGCGCTCGGCCCGTCATGGCGCGCTTGGCGTTCTGTGCCCCGACACCAAGACCCCGCTTGTCGCCCGCGTTTCGGTGGGCACGGCACCCGATGGCATGCCTGTGACACTGATTTCGGAAATCTCGATGCATACCAGGGCGCTGCGCTGCAACCCGGCCTGTTCGCTTCTGGTCGGCGAACCGGGCGGGCGCGGCGACCCGCTGACGCATCCGCGCCTGACGCTGCAATGTACAGCCCGGCCGACCGAAAAGGCAGCCGTGAAACAGCTGTTTCTGTCGCAGCATCCCAAGGCCACGCTGTATTATGATTTCAGCGATTTCATCATGATGCGGCTGCAGGTTCTGGCGGCCCATCTGAATGGTGGATTTGGCAAGGCCTACAGGCTGGCCCCGGATGATTTGGATCTGGCGCAGGCCGAGGTTGCCCCCAGCTAGAGCTGCATTGCCAAAGCCCGTTGAACCCGTCACCATTGCGCAACGGCCCGATTCAGAGGCAGGCGCACGCTTATGTCAGATCCACAGATCGACCCCGACCTACTTGGCATCTGGATCATTCCCGGGGAACCGGCGACCTTTGAGGTCAGCCCCGATGGCGGCTATCACATCGCCGAAGCAGCCGCTGCATTTTCAATCCTGCGCGAGGGCAGGCTCCTGAACTGGGGCGATGCCATTTTGGAACGTGTTCTGGGCGATGGCGCGCAGATCGAAGGGGTCTGGCGGACGCGTAACAGTGGCGATGAATGGTATTTTCGCCCCGATGGCAGCTACACGCTGCACTGGCCCGATGGCGAAGAGGCGCATGGCATCTGGACGGTGCAGGAGGATGGCACGAAATTATGGACGCGTGAGGAATTGGGGCGGATCGACACCACCGGGGCCGAGGTCAGCTTTCATCTGCATTCCGGCACACCCATTCGCTATGGCTATACGGCCGATGCTGAAACCTGGACCTTGATGAACCCAGAGACATGGGCGGTGCTGGTCGAATACCGCCGGCCGTGAGCGTCAAAAAAAGGCGGCCCGCGCATCCCGCAGGCCGCCGCTCTTGTTCGCTGCGCTCAGACCGTGTCCGTGCGCGCCGTCAGTTGCACCGATCCGTGCACTGGCTGTGACCAGTTGATCCGGATCGATCCGCGCCCGACACCAATGCGCGTGGTGCAATAGGGCATCGTATAGACGGCCACATTGGCCGGCGAGCGTACCGCCCCCTCGGGCAGCACCGATACCGCGACACGGGCCTCACCGTTAAACGGCAGATAGTTGCGCAGATCAGCCTCCCAGGTTGCCGTATCCGAGGTTTCGCTGACCTTCACCGTCACCGGGTTTTGCGCATTCTTGGCGACCCCGTGATAGACATTGCCCGTCATCAGGAAATTGCGCGTCCGGCTGTTATCCAGGGGTGCAATGCTGTCATCGACCCCTTCGGCCGCGTCCAATGCGCCACCGTTGAGATGTTTGAAGACGTTGTCGCAGATGGACAGACCATTGATGTAATGGTCGGGGCCATAGGGCTTGATCTGGATAAAGTTCGACCAGTTCGCGATGCCATTTGCGGTAAAGATATTGGCATTGATCGTCAGCCCCCCGTAGGAGAATTCGCCCGACATCTCAGGGGCGGGATCGTGTTCATTGCCCCATTCGATGAAACTGTTGTCGATATAGTTTCCGGTGATCGTGGTTTTGACATTTGTATTGGTCAGAACGATCCCCGCCGTGATCAGGCCGTTGGGCTCGCTATCACCCTGAAACCAGTGATTGCCGGTGATCAGATTGCCATTGCCGCCAAACACGCCGAAATGTTTGAATTTGACCGACCGGTTATTGCGGATCTTCACATCATTGGAATTGGTGTTGAACGCAATCGAGCTGCGATCCTGCACGCGCAATGTCTGTTCGCTCGACAAAAACTGGTTGCGGTCCAGCAGCATGCCCGCGCATCCACCATCGATCGAGGTGATGCCGCGATCCTTGGGGCCGGTGAAGAAGCAATCTTTGACGTGGAAGATCAGACCATCGGTCGGCAGCATGATGGCGCTGGCCCGCCCGGCGCAGAGAAATTCGACATTCGAGATCGAAAACCGCTGCAACTGCTCAAAGCCCGAAAAATCGAGGATGTATTTGAACCGGGTAAAGGTATAGCTCTGGCTGCTTGGCGGCACTCCGAGCGGGCTGGATAGGAAAACCCGGCCCGCCGCGACATTGATCGCCCGGACATAGATCTCGCGGCCCACGCCTTGATTGGCGGTCACCAGCGACCCGATCGGGATTGCGCCGGCATTGGTCACATTATCCAACTGGTCGGGGCTCGATGCCGACCAGGTCGCGTTGCGCGTGGCCACCGTGTCGGCCCAGTTCGGACCGTCGACAACACTGAACTGCCCGTTCTGGATGCTGCGCTGGTTGGCATAGGTGTTTTTGTTGCCCACGATGGCCTGCATGTCGATCGGCGCATCCAGCAGCACCCGCCGCCCACCCAGATCGAACGTGTCGTGGTCACCGTTGTTCAGCATGGCCTGAAAGCCCTTTTTGAACCCCGCCACCTCATCGCCGCCGAACGCGTCGGCATAGCTTGGCAAATCGAAATTGCCGGCCAGAACCAGCCGCGCCCCATCGGGCATCGACAAATCACCCTGAAACCGCACCGGGCTTTGCATCGTCAGGTTGCTGGCAATGCGATAGGTGCCTTCCGATACCAGAACCTCGCGCCCGGCGGCGGCCGCATCGGCAGCGTTAAAGGCGGCGGTGTCATCGGTGGTGCCATCGCCGGCGGCCCCGAAGTCCTTGACATCGACCCAATCCATCAGCTTGCGGAAAAAGACATGCGTGATGTCCTCGACCTGGATGCTTTCGATCCGCACGGTGCCATTATTGCCGCCAGTCAGATCCAGCCCGAAATGGCCATAGGTGGCGCTCTCGCCCCAGACCATGTCGACGCCGCCGCGATCACCCACGCCGATAATTGCGGAAACGGTCACGACCTCGCCATAGCTGGTCAGCGTCGTCTGCGGCCCGACCTGAGTGACGCCCGCGACATTGGTGTTGTCGGCCTGCCCGGCCCACCCGGCAATACGCACGGTGGGCAGCGTGCCCGACAGCGCCTTGATCCGCGCCGAGACGCGCAGATAGAGCCCCGGCAGAACCGGCGTTTCACCCATATAGCGCAGCCGCGTCGTGCTGGCCGTTTTCAGGATCTCCAGGCAGGTGCCGAAATCCTGATCGGCGGTGACAAGGGCGGCATTGCCGGCACTTGCATAGGTATCGGTGCCCGGTGTGCCATCTTGTTGGCTCCAGACGCTCAGCCCATCGGCAAATTCAGGCGGCATCAGGTTCAGCCCGTCGGTGATCACTTGGTTCATGGTAGACCCCTTTTCTTGCCGCGCGCCCGACCGGACACGCGTTTTGACCCCACGTGCCATCTGGCGCGAAGGGTGCCTCGATTGTGTTCAATATCCGGAAATAGCGCCGGCACCCGAAGGCCCGGTCATGACCAAGAAGTAGCGATGATGTCTTAAAAAGCAGTTAACCCTGAGGCTGTTATGCCCCGAGCGTCGGCGCACGCACGATCTCGACCGCGCTGACGCGCCAATTGCCGTCAACTTGCACCATCTCATAATCAAGCAGGTGTGCCCGTCCCTCAGCGTCGAACACCTGCACACGCTGCACCGGGCGGCCATTGCGATTGCCCAGGCCTTGAAATGTCACTTCGCCGGGCCGCCACACCATGGGAAAGCCGCGTTCGACCATGGCCCCGAAATATTCCGGCGTCTGGAGCATGTCCTGAATACCCGGGCTGGCATAGCCCCAGGCGACCCCCAGATTGCCGGTGGCAAAGGCAGAAATCTGGCTCTGGATGACCTCCTGAATTGCGGCCTGGCGACCAGCATCTTCCTGCGCCGACCCCATCACGGGGGCCAGCACCAGGATCAGAATTAGCATGACCCGGCGCATGAAATCCCCTCTCGGCCCTTGTCTTTCCTGATCCAAAGGATAGCGCAGGGCGGCGAAAAATCAAATCACGCGGCCAGATCCCCCGCCAGGGCGGCGTCAATCAGATCAGCCGTTTCGCTGACCCCGTAAAGCGCGATAAACCCGCCAAACCGCGGCCCCTGGCTGGCCCCGAGGCAGACCTCATAAAGCGCCTTGAACCAGTTTCGCAGCGGATCGAACCCGTGATCCTTGCCGACCGCAAAAACCATCGTTTGCAGGGCCTCATCCTCGACCGCGCCGTCATATGCGCGCAGCCGCACTGACAGATCGGCCATCGCGGCGGCCTCATGCTCATCGGCCAGCCGGAACAGTTTGTGGGGTTTGACGAAATCAGTGTAGTAGCGGATCGCAAAGCCCGCCGCCGCATCCAGATCGGGATGCGTTTCGGGTGCTGCATCGGGGGCATAGCGGCGGATAAAGCCCCAAAGCGCCTCCTTGTCCTCGGCATGGGCCACGCTTGCGAGGTTAAGCAGCATCGCAAAGCTGACCACCATGTTCGAGACCGGCACATCGTCGCCATGGATATGGAACACCGGGTTGTTCGCCCGCGCGGCACCATCCTGGCCCGCATAGGCGCGCAGTTGCTGATGATATTCATCGACCGCCTTGGGGATCACGTCAAAATGCATCCGCTTGGCGGTCTTGGGCTTGAGATACATGAAATACGAGAGCGACTCGGTCGAGGCATAGCTGAGCCATTCGTCGATCGAGATGCCGTTGCCGGTCGATTTCGAGATCTTCTGCCCGTTTTCATCGAGAAACAGCTCATAGGTGAAATGCTCGGGCTTTTTCTGGCCCAAAATTTCGCAGATCCGGTCATAGATCGGGGTGTTGGTGGAATGATCCTTGCCATACATCTCGAAATCGACACCGAGGGCCGCCCATCTTGCGCCGAAATCAGGCTTCCATTGCAGTTTCACCTGCCCGCCCGTCACCGGCAGCGTCCATTCGCGCCCACCCTCATCGTCAAAGGTGATGGTGCCATTTTTGGCGTTCACCTCCTTCATCGGCACATAGAGCACCCGCCCGGTTTCGGGGTGGATCGGCAGAAAGATCGAATAGGTCTGGCGGCGCTCTTCGCGCAGGGATTTCAGCATCACCGCCATGACATCGTCATAGCGTTCGGCGGCGCGGCGCAGCACATCATCGAACCGGCCGGATTTATAGTAATCCGTGGCCGAGATGAATTCATATTCAAACCCGAACGTATCCAGAAACCGGCGCAGCATGGCGTTGTTATGGTCGCCAAAGCTATCATGCGTGCCAAACGGATCCGGCACCGAGGTCAGCGGCTTTTGCAGGTGATCGGCCAGGGCCTCGCGGTTCGGCACATTGCCCGGAACCTTGCGCATGCCGTCCATATCGTCGGAAAAACAGATCAGCCGGGTGGGGATGTCCGAGATCACCTCGAACGCGCGCCGGATCATCGTGGTGCGCAGCACCTCGCCGAAAGTGCCGATATGCGGCAGCCCCGAGGGACCATAACCGGTCTCGAACAACACATATCCCTTTTCCGGCGGGGCCTTTTCGAACCGTTTGAGCAACCTGCGCGCTTCTTCAAAGGGCCAGGCTTTGGAGCTCAGTGCGGCGTCACGCAGGTCAGACATGTTTCGTTCCATTTCGGGTCAGGGCACGCGGCCCGGTGCCGCGTCAGGCCATGCCCCTATTGCCCCGAGGCCCCGGGGTCAATAAATACCGGGGCAGACCCGCCTGAAAGAGAGCCCCACGCCGATGACCGAACAACCCTCGATCTCACCGCAGGATGCGCTGGTCGCCCTGATGATTGCCGTCTCGATCTCGGATGAAAACATCCGCACATCGGAACTTGTCACCATTGAACGCATCGTCAATCACCTGCCGGTTTTTGCTGAATACGATGCCGACAGGCTCAGCGTGGTCAGCCAGATCGTGTTTGACCTGTTCGAGGAAGAAGACGGGCTGGACGCCTTCTTTGGCCTCATCGCCGATGCGCTGCCCGAACAGCTCTATGAAACCGGCTATGCGCTGGCCTGTGACGTGGCTGCCGCAGATGGTTTGTTGCAGCAGACCGAGCTGCAGATGCTGATGGAGGTGCGCTATCAGTTCGATATCGACCGCCTGCATGCCGCCGCCATCGAACGCGGCGCGCGGGCGCGCCATATGGTGATCTAAAGAGAACTGGGCGCGCTCGATTGCCTCTACCCCGCAGATCCATACCGCTTATCCGCCCAGGAACGGGTCGGCTTGGGTGCGCCTGATCTGTCTGGGTGCCACGCAAAAGCTCTTTCTGCATGGTGATGGCGGGCCGGATTGATCGCCGGCATCACGCCTGCGCAGTTGCTGGTCGATCCAACGTCATAATTGCTTCAATGGTTATGGCCCCAAGTCACTCTGCATATACCGCAGCCCAACGCTCAATCAGCGCCTGCTGCAACTGCTTGGCGCGCCCGTTATAGCTACGCGCGCCGGGCGGGCGTTCGATCTGAGCCGTGTCCAGGGTCGCGCGCCGGTCCAGATCGCCGCAGAATACCGCAAAAGCCAGATCGCGGCCCGATGGCGCGCGGGCAAATCCGGCAAGGGTCGAGACGAAATAGAGCGTCCCGGTCTTGGCCACCACCTCGACCGGGTGATCCGGCAGCAGATTGCCATCGCCGTCGCGCATTGGAATGTCGCGCATCAATCGCCGCAACCCGCCATTGGCCCCGGTTCCCACCAATGCGCGGACCATTTCGCGCGTGGTCATGCGGCTTTCGTCGCCCAGGCCGGAATGATCGACGAACACCTGACGGCGGATGCCCCACCGGTCCTGCATCCAATCGCCCATTGCATCGGCAGAGGCGCGCAGGCTGGCGGGGCGCGCGCCGCCCGCCTGTGATGCCAAGAGCCCGACGATCTCTGCCGTCAGATTGGTCGACCACCGCATCATGCCGCGCAGGATGTGATCCAGCGGCTCGGACACATGCTCGGCCAACACCACGGTCGTCGCCGGGGCCCGATCGGCCATTTCCGGCGCATCCAGAACGATCCCGCGCGCCCGCGCCAGCACCTGAAACACCTCAGCGGCATAAAGATGCGGACGGCGCACAGGCAACCAACGCCCGCCTTCGCGCCCCAACGCACCCCGTGCCACGCTCCAGTTTTCCCGGCTGTCGGTCTCGGAATAGGCATAGACCGGGGTCGCCCGGTCAACCACCTGCATCCGCGCCATCGACACGGTCGGACGCAAGGTCTCGGATCGGGCATCGAGGCTGACAGTGTAGCCGTCGGACCCGCGTTCCCATTCAAAAAAGATCCGGTTGAAATTCAGGTTCAGCCCGGAAATCGCCGGGTTGTATCCCACATGCGCGGGCTGATCGAGATCGATCTCGTGGATATAGGGCAAGGCTCCCGTGGCCACCATGAACCGCCCCGTCACCTCGCGCAGGCCCGCCTCGGCCATTTCACGGGTCAGATCATTCAGGCGATCGGTGTCCAGTAGCGGATCGGCCCCGCCGACCAGCCACAGATCCCCCTCCAGCCGCCCATCGGTCAGGGTGCCATCGGCCACCACCTGGGTGCGAAACCTGTATCCGGGCCCCAGCCGATCCAGCGCATAGGCCGTTGTCAGCGCCTTGGTGACAGATGCGGGCGGCATCGCGCGCAAGGGGCTCGCCGTCTCCAGCACAGTGCCCGAATTGGCATCGGCCACGACATAGGACACGGTCCCGCCCAGAGCGGCCCCCGCGATCAGATCAGCCGCCGGTGGAGCTGCATCAAGCGGCGCAAGCCCTGGCCGCGGCAAAGGCACCAGCGACGATTCGGGCGGCATGGCAAACCCGGCCTGCGCCAGCCCCGCCAGTGCACCGCTCAAAAATAATCGCCGTGAAACCATCTTTGCAAAACACCCTGCTGACCTGCCGACTAAACCCCAGCTCCGGGATTTGCTCAAGTCTTTCAGCGGCTGCGGCCCGCCGCCGGGCCGCGCCTATGGCAGTTTCGACGCAGACCCCGCATCCCGATACCCCCCGGTCAGGGCCTTCAGGGCGGGCTTCACCGCGTCCAATCACCCCGCGCACGGATCTCGGAGGAGGACACATCAACCATCGGCACATTCAAAAAACACCAGGCCGGTGCGGCCCGCTGCGCCAGCCCACGCGCCGACGATGCCGGCACTTTCCAGCCGCGATAGATCTGCGCCGCTTTGGCCGTGCGCGCCGATATCCGCTGCCCCGGGCGTGCCAGAACGCCCATCGGCACATTCTCAGCAATCCACTGCCACCGCTGCCAGCGATGCAGATCGGCCAGGCTGTCGGCCCCCATCAGCCAGACAAAGCGCACGCCGGGATAGGCCGCGAACAGATGTTCCAGCGTTTCGGCGGTATAACGCGTGCCAAACCGCGCCTCGATATCGCTGACGATGATCCGGGGGTGGCCGACCAGCGCCCGGGCCGCCGCCATCCGGCGCGCAAGCGGTGCGGGGCCGGTGGTTTTCAGCGGGTTGCCGGGCGACACGAGCCACCAGACCCGATCCAGCCCGAACCGCTTCAGCGCCTCGCGGCTGACATGGACATGGCCCGCATGCGGCGGATCGAACGACCCCCCGAACAGGCCCACGGTCATCCCGGGGCGGGCATATGGCATCCCTGCGCGCATCATCGCGCCCTTTGTCGCGGTCCGCGCTGCGCCTGTCCAGAGGCCGCGCGCTTGACACCGGCGCGGGGGCCGGTTCTGCTGATCGCCGGGAGGGAACCTAAAATGACCAGTTTCGACAGCAAAAAGGCCGCCGGGATCCACCGGCATCTGCACAGCCACCTGCCGCCCGACCCCGCCTTGCGCGTGAAAGCGCTGGAAAGCCTCGCGGTGGAACGCGGCCTGATCGCGCCTGAGACCATCGATGCCTGGGTCGAGGCCTATTCCGAACATATCGGCCCGATGCGCGGGGCCAAGGTCATCGCGCGGGCCTGGACCGACCCCGATTTCAATGCGCGCCTGCTGGAAAACGCCACCGATGCGATCACCGAGTTCGGCTTTGAGGGCAACGCCACGGGCCATTTGCACGCGGTCGAAAACACCGCCACAGCGCACAACATGGTCGTTTGCACGCTTTGCTCCTGCTATCCCTTTTCGATCCTGGGCATGTCGCCCGCCTGGTATAAATCGGCCGCCTACCGGTCGCGCGCGGTGCGCGAGCCGCGCGCCGTTCTGGCGGAGTTTGGCGTTGATCTGCCCGACACTGTTGCCGTCCGGGTCTGGGATTCAACCGCTGAGCTACGCTATATCGTGATCCCCGAACGCCCGCCCGGCACCGAAGGTTGGGACGCCGATCGTCTGGCCACAATCGTCACCCGCAATTCGATGATCGGCACCGACCGCGTG
>Ga0316207_10001831_pt1 | contig 24186 bp, 18 predicted proteins | sample 6weekpyrite_MG_FD_204943 | JGI IMG/M metagenome (GOLD analysis project Ga0316207, IMG submission 204943) | Microbial mat bacterial communities from mineral coupon in-situ incubated in ocean water Damariscotta River, Maine, United States -... | ecosystem: Environmental > Aquatic > Marine >... | reverse complement strand
TTTTGCAACATTAACGAGCGCGCCACCACAGGCTTACTCAATGACCCGATTTGGCACTATAAACTGCAAACCATTCTCATCCCAACGGCTAACTTCAACGCCGAAGGCCGTTCTTAGGTGCTCGTCTGTTAACACATCTCGAGGGCTACCCTGCACCGCGCATGTACCGTCCAACAACAAAACCAACCTGTCACAGTAGCGCAGCGCTTGTGCAAGGTCGTGAATAACCACCAACACACCAGTGCCAGCAGCAGCTTCACTGCGTAATATATCCATCACTTGCAATTGGTGCATCGGGTCTAGTGAAGCCGTTGGTTCATCTGCCAGAATATATTTGGCCTCAACAGCAAGTGTACGCGCCAACAGCACACGTGAGCGCTCGCCGCCAGAAAGGGTTGTCACTAGCCGTTCACGAAATGCCCAGCAATCAGTTTGACGCATAGAGGCTTCAATCGCAGCCTCATCTTTTGGTGAAAGTTCTTGCCATGGATTAAGATGTGGCACCCGCCCAAGCGCCACTGTACGCTCAGCAGTTAAAGGCCAATGCACTGGCGCACCCTGCGGCACATAAGACATTAACTTGGCGCGTTCACGCGGCTCTAAAGAGGTAACATCTATTTCCCCGGCTCGAACGCTACCACTTAATCTTTCAACAAGTCCTAGCGCAGCTCGTAGCGCTGTGCTTTTTCCTGCACCATTTGGCCCGATCAACCCAACAACTTCGCCTTGGCCCACAGCAAAAGAAACATCTTTTAAAATAGTCACACCGCCTAATTTCACGGATAAATTCTCAACACACAGGCCTGTCATCGCATGCTCTCCCGTGTTTTGAAAATGATATAAATGAACACTGGGGCCCCAATAACAGCCATAACGACACCTAGCCTCAACTGGCCGTGACCAATGGGAAGGCGGGTGACAATATCAGCAAGTGTCATCAACAAGGCGCCTGAAATCGCACTGGGCAGTAACAAGCGGCGTGGCTCATACCCGATAAAAGCCCTAACAAAATGCGGCACAACAAGGCCAACAAAACCAACTGCACCACATACTGAAACAGCAGCTCCTACAGAAAGAGCCGTGCCCAACACAACACGCCATCTAAGTGCTTTTACATTGACACCCAAACTATAAGCAGCCTCAGAACCCAAGCTAAGCGCATTCAGCCCCTGCCCCACGCCAATCATGATGGCCCAACCCAATAGAATGAAAGGCCCAGCAAGCACCAGGTCATCAAAGGTTCGATTCTCTAAAGAGCCAAGCATCCACAGCACCATGTCTTGTAACGACATAGGGCTTGGAGCAAAATTCATCACTAGGGAAACCCCAGCAGTCGCCAAACTGGAAATACCAATACCTGCCAATATAAGCGTCAAAATACTGCTATCACGCGCAGCGAGTGTCATTAAAATAAGTGTGGCTACAAGTGCACCCCCCATGGCCATTAAGGGCACAGCAAGTTCAAACAATGCTGATACCCCCATGTAAATCGCGATAACCGCACCAAGCCCGGCTGACGCTGAAACACCTATAACGCCAGGATCGGCAAGAGGATTGCGGAGCAGCCCCTGAAGTGCTGCACCTGTATAACCAAGCGTCGCGCCTGCCAGAATTCCTATCAAAATACGCGGTAAGCGCAGTTCACGTACAATGATTGTGAGGTTGTTATCGGCGCTTCCAAACAAGGCACCAAAAAACTGGGCAGGAGACAGATTAACCTGACCAAACATGCCCGACATAACTCCTGCAACAACAAGCCCCGCAAGCAAGATGAAATTGAGGGCCCAAGGCCGATCAGATAAAGACTTAATCATTGATTCCGTCCTCCCTTGAAATCAACCCAATCCGTTTTGCCTCTGTCCTGATATATTCAGCGGCATCAACAGCAAAAGCACCGCTACAGGATAGATATCGGCTTGGCACATGAATAACAGGCAGGGAACCCAGCATTTTTTTATAAACACCGTGACGCCCACTAGACCAATGTGAAACATGTACGTCCGGGTCCCCAAAGAAGGTGGCTACGATAAAATCAGGGGGCGAAAGCACCATTTTTTCCAACGGTAATGGCATCCAAAAATTGATATCCGCCTCTTTGGCAATAGTATCAAATCCTGCCAGTTTAATGATGTCATCAACAAAGGTGCCAGTCCCTGCGGTAAAGCCGCTTGGGGTCATGTACACTGCCCTTAGGCCAGACCGTTCATAGGATCGTAGCACTTCAAGGCGCGCCGTAGCATCATCAACGAACGCTTGCGCCTCAGCGGTTTTCCCAATCGCACTCCCCACTTCAAGAAACGAGTTGATATTCGCTTCAATATCAAACGCGTAAGGCGGCTTGAATGAGGGTATGCCCGCACGAGACATTATTTCCCCAGCGCGTGGGCCTCCACGCCAAGTTCGCAGCACCATTGCAGGCTGCATCAAAAGAATTTCTTCCATAGAGCCAGTAACAGTTGATAGCCCCTCTGCTCGCTCCCGGTAATAAGACCGCAAGCCCGCCGCCTCATATGAGACAGCCTGAATTTCATTCTTAGCCGCTAAACCCAGGAGATATTGGTCTGCACAAAAATCTATCGACACCAAACCTGTGTCGCCAGCATGTGCCCCAGACGGAAGCATTATCGCCATCCCGCCTGCCAACGAAGCCGCGAGCAATGCCCGCGACCTCCTAAACCATGTTTGTTTATGGCAAAAACCCATTAAAATGTGCTCCGCACCCCAACATAACTGGATATACCAGGCGTACCATAGCCCAACACTTGCTGATACTGCGCATCAAACAGGTTTTCGATGCGGCCATATAGTTCAATCCGCTTATTTATTTGATATGCAGCTCTCACATCAACACGAGTCCAGCTCTTAACAGTCCGGTCACCTGTATCAACCTCTGCACCATTGTATGTAAGTGAAATATTACTGAAAATACGCTCATGAAGCTGTACATCTAAAGCCGCATAAAACTGGTTTTTGGGACGACGTATTAATCTCGCCCCTGTAGTGTCGTCCTTTGCAGAAGTATATGTATAGTTAGCATTAAACGATGCGGCCTCGGCCAGTTTGATATCAATGCCTAACTCCACACCCTTCAACCGTGCAGCGTCCAGGTTGTCATAGCCAGCGGTAAATGAGAAATCGATTAAGTCCTCAATCTTCTGATCAAAGTAGGTTGCTGAAAGCTTGATACGGTCATCAAATATATGCTGTTCTAGCCCGGCTTCCCACGCATTTGAGCGTTCTGGCAACAAATTAGCGTTTGGTGCGGTTAAACCACAAAAACCACAGATGTAAGTTAACTGGAATACACTTGGTGCCTTAAAGCCTTCCCCCCAGTTGGCGAATACTCGCATACCACTATCGCTCAAGTCATATGATAGCCTGAGTTGAGCATTGGTATCAGACCCATAACTCTCATGGTCATCAAGCCGCAAACCCGCTGAAAAATTAAGACCACTTTTAGTGTAATTCACCATTCCGAAAAAGCTATCAATGGTGAAGCTTTCAGTAGCCGCTGTCTCTGCCTTAATATTCTCATGCTGAGCACCAGCAGTTACAGTCCAGTTATCATCAGCACTATAAACACCCAAATAATCCAGATTGAAGCGCCGACCCTTTCCCGGGAAAGTGCCGAATGCCGATACGCTCGCACGATCAATGCCTGAATATTCCACCGACATAGTATTTATCAGTTTACCGCCAAGCATTTCTGCATGGAGCCGCGCGCCGAACAGATAGTCTTCTGATAATGATTGATCAGGCCCGTCTACTGGTCCAAAACTATCAGTATCTGCTTCACTATCACTATAACTGCCAAACAATTCTGCACTAAGGGTATCGCTTAACTTGGATGTGATACGGCCCCGTACTGTGTAGCTCTCATAGCCATCTTTTTCGGTGTTACCATCTGCGACATCCGCCTTTGAAATACCATCTGACTTAATGCCACTCGCAGAAAGGTTATAACCAAAAGCTTCTGAACCGCCGGATACTGTCAAACCACCTCGGAAGGTCTCAAATGCACCGTATTCACCGAAAGCAGTGCCGGTAAATTCACCCCCCCCCGTTTTAGTAATAATATTTATAACACCGCCAATAGCATCTGAGCCATAAAGCACCGCTTGCGGGCCACGCAAAACTTCAATGCGTTCAATACCCGAAGGTTCAAGTGTGCCAAAATTAAAAGTGCCCGCCGGAGATGAAACGTCATTCATCTGCACACCATCAATTAGTATCATGGTCTGAGCTGTAGTAGCCCCTCGAATACTCACAGTCCCCTGACCACCAAAACCCCCGTTTTGATTAATCGAAACTCCAGGCACCGTTTGCAAGGCATCTACCACAAAGCTATATTGCCCACGCTCCAACGCTTGCTCCCCAATCACACTGATACTGGCCCCAATTTCAGTAATATGTTGAGGACGCCGAGACGCTGTCACCACAATTTCATCTGGAATTTCAATTTCGGCTTTAGCCGTCTCGACAGCAAGAACCGCTGACGGTGATGTTACCGCAGAACTAAGGAGTAGTATTTTAAAAATGTCAGTCATCAATCCATCCAATTCATAACCAGCGATGCTGGTTTAAAAAGCTGATTGGGAGTTTGTCTGACTTTTGGACAACCTCCGCACACAGCGACGAGATTGTCGCCATCACGGAGATCCGCTTCTGAATGGCTAGCCCGGCCTTCAGAGGGGCGACGTGACGGCAGGTCTCCTGACTCGTGGATCAATCACGCCTATCCTCCTTCCCAGCTTACTATGGTAAACCAGTGGATTATGGACAGAGCGCTTCCCACTTACAGTTGCGGGTACAGCCACGGATTTGCCAACAATAAAAGCGCACCGTGTTCCCTCTTAGCCTTCCACCTATGTGGAAGGAACCATCGCCTGTGGTGATACGCCATATCCTACACCACTGCAACAGCCTTATAGATAATGTGGCAGAGCAGCAGAATACTGCACAGAGACTTATTGACATGCTTAAAACAGTTAAAAGAAAGCTTTTGAAGCGCTAGATAATGATCGTTAATCAATTTTTGACCAAACTGCGTGAAACTATCAAACTCAGCCACCTTTAACAGGTCTAGGTCATTTTATGCGTCTCATATGTTTGGTATTAGCCTGCCTAACCCTACTTTTTTCGCACTCAGCGCAAGCGAACAGCAATGACAAATGGCTATTATTCTCTGATACAAGCCTCACGGTTATGACAGGCACCAACTTCGAACTCCCAGGCAAAAATGTCTCCACACTAACATTTGAGCATGCCAGTGGCTGGAAGTGGGGTGATCTGTTTATGTTTGCAGATGTCACAGATTTTCACAGCAATCCAAATTCAGGCGGCAGTTGGTACGGTGAATTTTCCCCACGCTTTAGCCTTTCCAAGCTTGCTGGGGTAAAACATGGAAAAAACAGCTTTGTTAAAGACATCTTGATTTCCACTACATTTGAGCGCGGGAAAAACGGTAATGAAGCCTTGCTTTTGGGGGCTGCAATAGACCTGAAAATGCCAGGATTTCAATTTTTCAAGGTGAATGCTTATGCCCGTAAAGATACAAGCCGCGGGGCGGGTTTCGATGATATGCAATGGACCCTCAGCTGGGCATACCCCATCAAAACGTCTACAGAAAAGTTTCATCTCGGTGGTTTTGTGGACTATGTCGCAGGCTGGGGCCCGCAAGAAACACTGGTACATGTGGTTACACAAGTGAAATGGGATTTAGGGCACAAGCTAGGGCTTGAACGCAAAATATACTTAGGCGCAGAAATAGACATTTGGGATAATCAATTTGGGGTTAAAGACACCCCAACATTAGACACTGACCAAATAGCTATTAGTGCCCTTTTAAAAGTGCATTTCTAAATCAACATCAAAGGGCAGACACATTGAGAACGGTAGTATCTTTCCATGCTGTCAAAGCAATGGAGGAATTAATCTCGCGCACACCCTCAATTTGCGACAGATGGTTCCAAAAGAAATCCTCGTATGCCTGCACATCCTTCACACGGATTTTAAGGAAAAAATCCACATCCCCCATCAATGTATGACACTCCGTCACTTCCTTAAAGTTCCTCACCTTCTCAATGAAGTGGGGTAAACTATCTCGGCTGTGTGCCAGCATTTTCACTTGGGCAATTACCATCACTCCCAGCCCTGCCTTCTCTGGGTCCAGTAATATTGTGTGCTGCCTGATCACGCCATCTGCTTCAAGCTTCTGCAATCGTCGCCAAACAGCCGACCGGCTTGAAGCAACCTTTTCTGCTAAATCGGCGAGAGGCATGCGAGCATCCGACTGCATCTCATTTAAAATGCGTGCGTCTAATTCATCTAACATACGAGATTATTTCCCACATAATTAAAAATATTGATCATATTTTCTCACATTATCTTAAATAATGTCAAATATTAGGAAAGCAATTCCACGCCGTGCCCCGTATCTTCAGCCAAGACTGGAAACAAATGGAGTTTAGTAATGGTACTCAAAGGAAAAACTCGCACTCGCTTTTCTGTGCAAGCCGATTATGAAGTAAACACATTATCTCGTGTTCTGGAATTATTCACCATACGCGGCCTATCTTGCGACAACTTATCGGCCAGAAAAACAGACGATGGACTACAATGGATTGAACTAGATTGCAGTGACGTTGAAGACCAACACGCCAATGTCCTTCTCAACAAGCTCCGTCAGATCATCACTGTACGGGCAGTGCGCGTTGAAACCATGGTCCTTGCGGCTTAATAACGGCACCTTCCAGTCATGTAATAAGGCAGGGGTTTCCCTGCCTTTTTCTTATGGCCACAGCTCACAGTAAATTTTATAAAATAATAAAAAATAGGTTTTATAAATGAATGATTAACTTTAGCTTGCCATATTGTGTTAATACACTACATAGCGAAAGCTGGATTTTCCTTGATAATAAGCTTACTGTCAGTTGGTCATTAATAAATTGACTAGCCCAAGAAAATTGGTTGGCTGAAATGGGGCGCAATGGCGACACTACAATCTAAACTTTTTCTCTTTTTCTTGCTAATACTGGCTCCGCTTCTCGCCACCAAGACGGCAACTTCCCAGCAGGTTCGTATACTTTATTATTCCTCCATGCCTGAGATTGTTCGCGATGAAGGCCGTCCAGGTCTGGCGCAAGTGGCCGCTGTGGTCAAATACGAACGAGAAGTGGCCGACAATGTTCTTTTCATTCATGGCGGGGCGTCATTAGGACCATCCATTTTGGGCGCACTTGATCGCGGTGCACATATGATTGACGTCTTAAACACGTTGGAGCCTGATTTAATGGCCGTAGGAAAGAGGGAATTTTCTTACAAGGAAGACCAATTTACGCTTCATGCCCTTTCTGCAGGCTTTCCTTTTGTAGCCTCTAACATATTAGAAAAATCCACCCAGCAACCTCTTGAGGGGGTTGAGCCTAACTTTTTGCTAGAAATTAACGGTATTAACATTGGCTTTATCGCCCTTACTTCTGGCAACGCTGTCACTCAATATGCCGCTAACAGCATCACAGTCTTACCTGTAGAGGAAGTTATTCGCTCCACAGCCACACAACTCCGGGCGGAAGGCGCTGATGTGGTTGTAATACTCGCTGACACTGATTTTAGTGATCTATCAGAGTATACAAAGGATAAAACAGCAGACGTAATTCTTTATGCCCATAATTTTGACAACCCCTTTTCCGCAGATGCTGGCGGCACCACTATTAGGGAAGGTGCCCTTGATGGCCGATTAGTAGCCCTTACTCTCGAAAAAAAAATGGTTGGATCAGAGACGGTTATTGATAGTGCTTTAGAGACTATTGACTTACGTCCTATCGAAAAAGACCCGGAAACCCTATCGCTTGTTCAATCTTACGCTAACCGTCTGGAGGTTCTGCTAAAGAAAGAAATCGGGGTTACGTCTCGTGGCTTTAATACAATCCGTGACAATGTACGTACGAAAGAAAGTGCGTTCGGCAATTTAGTGGCTGATGCCGTTCGCAGCGCAATGAAGGCGGATGTTGCCTTTTTAAATAGCGGCGGCATTCGCGGTAACCGATACTATCAAGCGGGCCATACCTTAACCCGCGAAGACATTCAAATGGAACTACCCTTCAATAACACCGTTGAGCTCTTTGAGGTTACTGGTGCCCAACTACTTCAGGCCCTTGAATGGGGCGTTGGCTGTATTGAACGAGTGGATGGATGTTTCCTTCAAGTTTCAAACATTGAAATGACCTATGACCCTTCCTTGCCGATAGGCGCGCGCGTCAAAAAAGTAACAATCGACGGAAAACCACTTGTAGCTTCCCATAAATACCGCCTTGGTACACTCAATTTTCTGGCTCAAGGCGGCGATGGTTTCGACATGCTGGTGGATAGCCCACGGCTAACGCAAACAGGCTCAGGGAAATTACTGTGGGAAGTTGTAGCAAGTTACCTTTCAGCGCTTCCAGAGATCACCCCTAATATCGAGGGCCGTGTGATTAGAAATAATAGCGATAAGTAACCTAAAACTGAGTACACGTTAAAAATGCGCAGCGAACAGAAAAAAATAAAAATCGGCATCAGCACCAGCATCACGATGGGCATATTGATTCTAGTTGCCTTGGTGATCACGCTTACAACGATATCCTATTATTCTCTTAAACGCTTTGAAGATGGTGTCGTTGACCTTTCATCCACCGCCTTACCTGCTCTTGCTGACGTCGCCAGCCTGAATGCGGCTCTAGACGACGTTGTCTTAAATGCTGTGGAACTTGCTCGTGTGGACAGCCATGCTGAACGTAGAATCTCGATTAGTGAAAGCCGCAATGGACTGCAACGTGTTGAGCTAATGGTTGAGAAACTACAAGCTCAGCAACCAGACCAGTTATTTAGCGCCACACTGCAGGTTTTAGGAAAATCTATTGAAGACTTAAACCAATATAAATCTGGGCATCTGGATGCGCTATTAGCCATTCATCAGGCTGAAAACAGACTCAGCGAATACACAGCAAAAATAGCAAGCGACTTGCGCCAACTGGATATGCGTGCCTTTTCACAAGCAGAACGAATTGCCTTTTCAGAATGGCAAGCCGAGATTGTTTTAATCACAATCAACAGCATACAGGCCACTCGAATGACAAGCATGCGCGATGTTCGACGCCTTCAATCCGTAATAAGGAAAAAAAGCCGTGCCTTGAGCACTCTTCACGTTAGCGGCCCTCCTGAAATTTTGGCCTTCCAAACACAAGCCGACACCGCGCTTAGCCAAAACCTTTTCGAACGCGATGGACTTTTTCCAACGGCTAGATCTGCACTACAAATGCGCCTGCGTACTAGCGGTATTGCCCGACAAATGCGTGTATTGGTAAACGAAATGATCAAGTCTATGGCAATCTTGTCAGAGACTATCAATGAACAGGCAACAGAAAATACTACTGAACTAGTGAATGTAGCCCACTCGCAAATTCAATATTTGCAATTAGCTGCTGCCGCAGCTTTCTTTATCGCAGTCGCAGTATTTTTCTATTTTGACCGCCGCATAACGGGACGTCTCTTGGCACTCAACACAGCCGTCATCGCTCGTACTGAAGGGTCAAAATCAATTATCCCTATTTCAGGACAAGATGAAATTGCGGAAATTGGCCGGTCAGTTAGTTATTTTATTGGCGAAATTGATCAAAGACAGAAACGTCTACTAACCAGCGAGCAACAGTTTAGAGATATTGTTGAAGGCTCGGTTCAAGCCATTTTAATTGTGGCAAACAACGCCCCTCTCTTTTGGAATCAAACCTTAACCAAAATGTTCGATCTGGATACATTGGGCGAGGACGGAGATTTCGCCGCAATTGTTTCCAAACTACCCGCGGAAGCCTTGGAACAACCCACATTAGGCGAGATCCGCACCTATAATCGAGTCCCAATTCCTGCAAAAACAGGGTCAGAAAAATGGGCTGATCTTGCAACTACAGCCATTCACTGGAACGGAAAACCTGCAACACAAATCATTTTAGCGGATGTGACACATAATATATTGGCTGAGAAATCCTTAAAAATTGCCAAAGAAAAAGCCGAGGATGCCGCTGATGCAAAAACACAATTCCTAGCAACGATGAGCCATGAAATCAGATCGCCAATGAACGGCATTATATCAATGTCACAATTGTTGCAGGAAAATGAACTGAATGCTGAACAGCATAATATGACGTCGATCATCAACCAGTCAGCGCGAGCCCTACTTTCAATTATCGACGATATATTAGATTTTTCAAAAATCGAGTCTGGTAAATTAGACATCGAAAATACTCAATTTAGTATTCGCGCATTAATAAAAAGCGTTGTTGAACTGATGGCCCCTAAAATTCAGGCTGCGGGCTTAGAGTTCATTCTAGATATTGGCCTTGATGTACCTAAAAATCTGCAAGGTGATCCCAACCGTTTAAGGCAAGTTCTTATAAATCTTATTGGGAATGCGGAGAAATTCACAAAAAGTGGCTCCATAATCGTGCGTGTCCAAACCCTCGGAGAAGTTAAGACTGGTAACCTTTCTGTGAAATTTGAAGTCGAAGACACAGGTATCGGGATTGAAGCATCTGCTCTCCCGAAACTCTTCACGCCTTTCGAACAAGCCGAAGCATCAACAGCCCGCCGTTACGGGGGATCTGGCCTTGGCCTGAGTATATGTAAAAGACTTACCGAGTTGATGGGTGGGTCAATCAAAGCTTCCAGCTCCCCTGGCGAAGGGTCAACCTTTACATTTGAGTTACCTTTCAAATGCGACCCTGACTCAAAGCCTAAATCAGGTATTGATCTTTCCAGCAGTATTGTGGTTCTTCGCGTTAACTCTGCTGTAGAAACTATTTTGGCAAACATCATTAAGTCTACGGGCGCTAAAGTTATTGTTGCACACCGTACTGATGATGTCGCATCTCTCACGCCCAAAAGAGCAATAATGCTTCTAGAATCTGATTTGATTTCAAACGATGAAATTGCTCAAAGGCTCATTGCACGAACCCTCAGAGAAACCGATAGTCGTGCAGTTATCATGGAACCATACTGTAATCAGTTTGATCCAGAAAAATTTCAATTCCCTGTTAGGTCACACCTTTATAAGCCTTCAATCGCAAAAGACCTTCTTCGTAAATTGGCTGCGGCATATAGTGCTGAAGCAGAAAATCAAAATACAACCGACGATCAAACGCCTACTTTTACGGCTCCAGACAGAGATCTAGCACGCTCTCATGGCAGTCTTATTCTTGCAGCAGAAGACAATCCTGTTAACCAAATGGTTATCCAAAAAACACTGGGGCACCTGGGTTTCCCTTTTGATCTGGCTGCAAACGGAAAAGAAGCATTGGAAATGTTTCAAAAAGAATCTTATGGCTTGGTTTTAACCGATTTACACATGCCTGAAATGGATGGATTAGCACTGGTAGAAGCGATCAGATCTCAAAGCAGTGCCAAGGCGCGCCATGTTCCAATTCTGGCTCTCAGTGCCGATGTCTTACCCGAGACAAAGGAAAAATGTACACAACTTGGGGTTAATGGCTTTTTGCAAAAACCAATTGAGCTGATGGAGCTTGAGGCTGCGATTTCTCACTGGCTCCCTGCCGCCGATCAATTACGCCGCGGTAATGAACCTGAGCAAACCACTCAAAATAAAACCACACCAAACAATAAAGATGCTGCTGAAGAACCAAGCCCAGAAACTCTGGCTCCAGCAGATATTTTTGACCCAAACCAAATAGCTTTTATCTTTGACGAAAGCTGGGACGAAGGCATAACTCTCATTGAACGTTTCATCGCAATACTGGAGGAAAAAAGCACCGAGGCTATCAATGCTCTTGATCAAGGTGATTTGAGGACCGCCACAGAAAGCATACATGCAGCAAAAGGAGCAGCTAGTTCCGTAGGGGCAGTTGAACTCGCCAACCACTTTAAAGAGATTGAAACCTCTCTTCGAGAAAAGGCAATTGAAGTGGCTCGCAAGCAACTTGCCAGCGTAAACAAGATGATGGCTCGATTTGAACAAACCGTAAAAAACACATACCCAAAGAAGCAATCGAGTTAACCGTGCTCTTCAAAGGATAGTATTCGCAGATAAACTGCTTCCATCAGCACGACAAATACTTGCACCCTCCCTTGTGAAGGGATTATCAAAAAATAGTAAAAAGTGTACCTAATTGGTGCACTAACACACCTGGGGCTTATGGCTGAAGACATTATTGAGATTGCAGAACCACCACTAACTGCCGAAAAAAAACGTGACCGTAAACGACAGCTTATTCTGCACTGTGCTGCAACCTTATTTAATTCTCGTGGCCCTAGAGCTACAACTCTCACGGACATCACAAAACAATTAGGCCTGACAAAAACAAGCCTCTATTATTATGTCACAAATAAAGAGGACCTAATTTATCAATGTTATAAGGAAAGCTGCCGACAACTTTCCTTTCTCATCAAGGCCGCTGAAGCCGAAAACTCAGAAGACTTTCTCGCCGCATTATTTGAAAATTTCATCGACTTTTGGGTTGAGACAATGCGAAATGAACGTCCGGCGATTGCAATCCTGTCTGAGATACAAGCACTAAAAAAACCTCAGCGCACAGAAATAGAAGCAGAGTATGTTGCGCTTGTGCTACGCATCCGCGATATTCTGCAATCTGAAAAAGATAAGAGCCAGCAAGACCATATTGACCCCCTAGCAGCAGCGCATGCGTTTTTCGCAGCCCTTCAATGGTCGGTCGTGTGGTTAACACCTGACCGCATTGATGAAATCGACAATATCAAATCCTCAGTCAGGGATATTATTAGGTTTGGAATCACAAATCGGGCACGCCCTTTATCAGGTTTAGCTTTTGAGTTTGTTGAGAAACAAGACCCGAAAGCGTTTACTCGACGCATGCCTGTAGATAAAAAAATGACAGCCTTCATTTTGGAGGCTTGCAGACAGTTTAATAAAAAAGGCTATCACGGCACTTCAATCGACGCGATTGCAGATGAACTAAAAGTGACAAAGGGGGCTTTTTACTACCACATAGACAACAAGCAGGACTTATTGCTCCGCTGCTTTAAACGTGGCATTAAACAAGCACAAAGGGCAATGGAAAGAGCCTTAGAAACCGGAGAAGATGGTCTTGATAAAGTATGCCTTTCCTTAGGCCAAATGTTCGGCATTCAAAATTCCATGTACGGGCCGTTTGTAAATCCAGGATTATTGTTTGCCCTAAAACCTGATAATCGCCATGAAATGATAACTGCCCTCACCAAAATATCGGATGATATGGGAGCTTTTATTACTGAAGGCAAAGCCGACGGCAGTATCCGCGATATAGATACCTTCATTGCAGAATCTTTGTTATCGGGTGCTGTACTTGCAGGCGACAATCTCTGTGATTGGCGGCCCATAGAAGATATGCGAGCAGAGGCTAGAAATTACTTACGGACCCTCATTATCGGGACCCACCCCCAAATTGGTGTTAACGCACTATAGGCCACACTGCATAAGGTTTAGGGGAATAGTAAAAACTAGGTAACCAAGGGTTCAAAGCTTTTCAATGGACCAACCTTAAAGGCAGGGCCTAAAGCCGGACTATCCCACCCCAATGAAGTAGAACGAAGCCACTTTTTCTATGATTTGAATATTTAGTATGTTTTATATCAGTTAAATAACACAGGAGACTTATCTGGCCCTGCCGATAATTTGCTCCAATGATATTAACCTCTCCCAACACACAATTTTGTATAGTCAAAACTGATCATGCTGCTTACAGTTTTTTCTTGGCGTTAATCGCCATCATGGAAACAGGGGCGGAGGATAATATGGATGACGAGCCAACAGGTGGCATCGACACTGATATAAGTGTTGTTGTAGGCGGCAGCGTTTCCGGTGATATCGAAGTTGAGGGCGATATTGATTATGTAGCCGTAGACCTGATTGCCGGTGTAACCTATCAATTTGACCTTGAAGGTCAATATACCCTATCCGGCACTCAAGGAGACCCATTCCTAGGCGGTATTTTCAATAGCGAGAATGTTTCTGTTGCCGCAGCAGATGATGATGGCGGCATTGCCACACACAGCCGCATAATATTCACGCCGTCAGTTTCAGGTACTTATTATGTAGCCGTATCTCATTTCGATAATCCAGACCTAATAGATATCGGCACCTATACTCTCTATGTAGCTGAAGAAGCCCTTTCTGAGCGGCCTGATCCCATCACCTTTGATGCTGTTATAAGCACAGGGAGTGGCTTGATAGATGGCTTAACCGCCAGCCAAGGCTATGGCAGCGACAATGATGGCATTGCCCGGGTTACTTATAGCTATCCACAAACTGATGCTACATTTGTACAGTCTTTCGACCTGGATGAAGGTGGACCAGATTTAACTCAAACAAATACACCAATATCAGCAGCCGCAATTTCCTTTTTTGAAGCTGGCCTTGCGCAAATTAGCAGCTACGCCAACATCGAATTTAGTTTGGTCGTTGAAGACGGTCTTGATTTTGGTACAATACGACTATCTGGCAACAGTGCGCCCTCAGGCAACACCCTTGGCATCGCAGGCTTCCCTAGTCGTTTCCCAACAGGCGGTGATATATTTTTATTCGAAAGTTTCATCGGCAGCGGTGGCCGATTATCATTCGTAACCTTACATGAACTTGGTCACGCCATTGGCCTAACCCACGCGCAAGATGACCTTTTCCCAGACACATTCGAAGGGGCTGAATTCACCTTGATGGTACCCAGCTTTACATCAGTGTTTTTCCCCACAGCAAGCCGAGCAGATTTTTATCCAACCAGCTTTGCATATGCCGACATATTAGCTATCAGGCAACTATACGGCGCAGATGCCTCTGCTAACGGCGGAAACAATGTCTATACATTTGATCTAGGAACAAAATATTGGGAAACAATTTTTGACCTTGGCGGCACCGACACTATCCAAATAACGGGCTCAGGAAGTGACGTTTCAATCGATCTCCGCCCAGATAATGATGCCCTAGGTGGTCGTTTTATAAACGTGGGTACAACAATCACTTATTTTGATGGCTTTTCAACTGTTGGGGCTCGTAGTGATACGGTATTTGTATCCCCGGAAACAGTGATTGAAAATATCATTACAGCCGATGGCAATGACTTTGTTGTGGGAAACAGTGCCGACAATACTATTGAAGGGCGCACCGGAAATGATCGCCTGCTCGGGGAAGCTGGCGATGATGTTATTATCGGCGGTGATGGTGCCGATTCACTTAACGGCGGCGAAGGCAACGATGCCATTTCAGGCGGTGACGGTAACGATCAAATATTTGCCGGGGCTACAGACACTGGAAATGATACCATTGTTGGTGATGCAGGTGACGATGTGATTGGCGGTAATGCCGGGGATGATTTTCTTGTTGGCGGTGGCCATTCAGGCACACTGATCAGCCTAGCTGAAACAGGAAGTAGCGAAACCGACGATGGCAGTGATACCTTATACGGCGGTGCGGGCAACGACACCTTAATCGGCGGCGGCTATAATGATACAGATGGAATTTACCAGCCCAGCGATGCTGTTATGTCAGGCCTCGAAGGCAACACCATCTATAGCGGGACAGGAGATGATCAGGCATTCGGCGCAGCAGGCGATGATATACTCGGAGGCGGCACAGGAAATGATACCCTTATCGGTGGTGCTGGAAATGACACAATATTCGGTGGCAGCGGCGATACAGGTAGCATAGGTGTTAATGATGTGGTCAACAGCGGAGACGGTGACGATTATATCGCAGCATCCGGCGGCAATGATCAAGTTAACGCAGGCAACGGCAATGATATCATGTTTGGAGGCGCTGGAAACGATACCATCAACGGCGGCGCTGGAAATGATACAATATATGGAAGTGCTGGTGACGATAGTATCAATGGCGGTTCGGGTCAGGATACAATACGTGGTAGCGTAGGAAACGATTCACTTTCTGGCGGCGATGATGGCGATACCTTCATTTTCAAAAGTGGCGACGGCGATGATATCGTGTCAGACTTTGAGGTAGGCCAAGATACCCTGATACTAAACGCAACTGAAACTGACTTTACTGATACTGCAAGCGTTCAAGCCGCGGCAACAGAGACAATAATCAATAGTCAGTTAGGGCTTCTGATCGATACTGGTGGCGGAGATAGCGTTTTCTTAGCCGGAATTACATCCGCTGATTTAACGAACATAACTTTTGTTTTGAGCTAACCAGCTTACACAATTTTTAAGGGGAAGGCCTAGGCCCTCCCCTTTTTATACGTGTACCTAACAACCTAGTTTAACGGAATGGGATCACCAAACCCAAGCTCCTTAAGCCGGTCACGCTGTGTCGCTGCATCGCCGACCACCAGATAAATCATTCGGTCTGGGAGAACATAGTTCGTGGCTAGCTCCTGAATACGTTCCACTGTCATGGCCTTCACTACTGCATCTTGTTCAGCAATATATCCCGCCTCACGGTCGTAAGTACTCATCAACTGAAGCGTATTTAGCTTGCGTCCCAAAGTTTCAGAACCACGTGCACCGCTTTTAATCAGAAAGCTTTTTGTCACTTCCAAATCTGCGTCGCTAAAGGTTGATCCATAGCCAGCCATGATAGATTTCACGAGAGCCGCTGCTTCCAGCGTAACATTACTTCGCACTCCACTGGATATCAGGAACTGGCCGACATCTTTGTTTCCAAAAACCCTTGAACGGATACCGTATGTATAGCCTTTACCTTCCCGCAGTTCCTGTGTCAGCCGTGAGGCAAAGCCGCCACCGCCAAGAATATAATTCATAACAGTAGCAGCATAATGATCGGCATGTGGAACAGCAGGTAAGGCATAGCCAAACCTAAATACCGATTGCTTCGCACCCGGCACATCATAGAAATATACTTTAGAAGTGTCAGGGGCTGAAGGCGTTGCATATTTAGCAAAAGTAACTGCCTTATTCTGCCAGCGTGCCTCTATGGACTTAAGGGCGGTAACGGCTTGATCCTGATTAACATCACCCGCAAAATGAATGGCCCCTAATGATGGCACAATAGAAGCCATATAAAAGGCTTTCAAATCATCAAGAGTGATTACTTCAATGGTATCTTCTGTACCTAGAATATTACGGGACAATATATGATCAGGCCCATAAAAGACCTTGTTATATTCTATCGCCGCAATCGCATTGGGGTTGGCAAGCTGGCCTTTAAGTGCATTTGCAGCACTAAGTTTAGCCAGTTCAAATTCACTTGCATCCCAGCGCGGCTCCAACAGCATTTCTTCCACCAACGCCATTGTCGCATCAAAGTTTCGCGCGAGTGTGCTACCGCTAATGCTAAAAGTCTCACGGCCAGCATTCACATTTATCTCAGCACCTAGCGATTCAATCGCAGCTTCAAGTTCTGCTGGCGTTTTATTCGCTGTGCCACGGTTCATCATGTTGCCAACAAGATTAGCCACACCAACTTTGCTGATATTATCAGCTAACAAACCACCCTGTAAGGTCAGGCTAAATTGCACTAAGGGCAGCTCACTATTTTCAATACCCAAAACCTTTAGCCCGTTTCTAAGCTCAGTTTTCCAAACATCAGGCACAGGTGTTATTGGCGCCTTACCGTAAGCAGGCTCTTTTGAACGATCAAAACTGGAAGGCGTTGGTTCGTAAGTAGCTACAATAGAAGGATCAAACTCCTCTTCTGCACCTTGAACAATTTGCTCTTCAGCAACGGCGGCAAGTATAGACCCCTCCAGCACCAAAGCACTATCGCCTTTTGGAACAAAGCTTGTCGCTACATGCGCTTTGCCTTTAATATAGGTTTCATAAACCCGCATCACATCTGCAGCGGTAACAGACTGGATATTTTTAATATCCTGATCCCCAAAGCCCGGATCACCGGCCAAAATATCATACTGAGCGAGTTGAATAGCTTTTCCTAGCACGCTACCAATTTGGCCATAAAAACCAACTTCCATGCTTGTTTTAATACGGCTTAGATCAGCCTCAGGAATACCTGCTGCTTCAAATCGAGCAAAGCCTTCATCAAAAGCTGCCTGAACTTCATTGAGGTTTGTACCCGGAAATGCCCGCACAATCAGACTACTTGTCCCAGCCAATTCTGAATTTCGGCCAAACATAAAGACACCACTGGCCAGCTTCTTTTCATCCACAACCACCTGATTAAGCGGCGCGTTTTTCCCTTCCGACAAATAACTTGCCAGAACATCAAGCGCATATTGATCTTTGTTGAAAACTGCTACAGTTGGCCATGTCAGGCGCAGTTCGGGCAAACGGGCAAAATTATCTTCATAATACAGCTTTTTGGTTTTGTTGAGTGTTACGGGTTGTTTAGGGCGAGGCGCCATATCTTCCCCGCGCGCAATTTCACCAAAATATTTCTCAACCCAAACTTTGGCTTGCACAGGATCAAAGTCACCTGCGATTGTAAGCGTCACATTATTAGGCACATACCAGCGCCGGAAAAAATCTTTCACATCCTGAAGTGTTGCATTCTGTAAGTCTTCAAGGGATCCAATCACCTGCCAGCTATAAGGGTGGTCTGCCGGAAACAGGTTTTTATCCACAACATATCCAACATGACCATACGGACTGTTATCAACCCGCTGTCGTTTCTCGTTTTTAACGACCTGCTTTTCTTTCGCCAACACTTGGTCGGTAACAGTATTGATAAACCAGCCTAATTTATCTGCTTCAGCCCAAATCATCTTTTCAAGCGCATCGTTAGGCACCGTCTGGAAATAATTTGTCCAATCTCGGCTAGTAGAACCATTCGCCCCCGAGCCACCGATACGGGCACTCATTTTATCCAGACCACCTTTTCCAAGATTTTCAGATTCCAAAAACAGAAGATGCTCAAACAAATGCGCAAATCCAGTGCGCCCTGGTAATTCGCGGCTAGAGCCTACATGGCTGGTGAGCGCAACCGCAGCAACCGGGTCAGATCGGTCAATATGAAAAACAACCGAAAGCCCATTCTCCAACTGAAACTTTTGAAAGCTAACAATCTTCTGTGCAGCAGTAGTCGTGGTTGCTGTGTCAGTATCATTTGTTTGTTTTTGTTCACTGCAGGCAGCAACGCCCATCATCAGCGCAGCAAGTGCGGCTGGCTTTATCCAATTCATTCTGAGTTCCCCCTCAAGTCAAGTCTCTGAGTGATTATCTAATTAAGTGCACTTTGGCGGTATAAATATGCATCGGCAACTTTATTGCGACAAGATGGTCACCGCTAGAGACCAGTTTATCGGCCCTGTGATCCAAGCACCGTTTACCAGACACAAGAAAACCTTAATTCCGGCCATCTCAGCTCACTTGCCCCTTTGCGTTTTATCAACGGCTGATTAAAGTAAAACAAATAAAAAAACCGAGGGGAAAACCATGAATATATTTTTAAAATTGGGGGCAGCGCTTTTGCTTACCTCCGCAAGCGCTTTGTCAACTGCCGGAGCTGCATCTGACGCAGATTACACTTTAGTAATCCACGGCGGTGCCGGCACCATCCTAAAGAAAAACATGACGGATGAAAAAGAGGCCGCCTACCGTGCGAAAATGGAAGAAGCCTTAAGAGCTGGCCAAAAGATCCTATCCTCAGGTGGCAGTTCGCTGGATGCTGTTATTGCAACCATTCAAGTGATGGAAGATTCGCCGCTTTTCAACGCTGGTAAAGGAGCTGTTTTCACGCATGAAGGCCGTAACGAGATGGATGCTTCTATCATGGATGGCCGAGACCTGAACGCAGGTGCCGTCGCTGGTGTTATGCGTATTAAAAGCCCCATCGCCCTCGCCCGTGAAGTTATGGAAAACTCTGCCCACGTAATGCTTACAGGAAAAGGCGCTGAAGAATTTGCTGGCACACGCGGTATTAGCTTGATGGACCCAAGCTATTTCGCCACAGAGAAACGCCGAAAACAGTTAGAGAGCGCCATCGCCAAGGAAAAAGGCACTGTGCTTGACCATGACGGCGACAATAAAACATCAATGTATGATGACCCAATCGACCCTGAAAACAAGTATGGCACAGTGGGCGCCGTAGCCCTCGACAAACACGGCAATATCGCAGCGGGCACTTCGACAGGTGGTATGACCAACAAGCGCTGGAACCGTATCGGCGATGCGCCAATTATTGGTGCTGGCACCTATGCCGACAACAATAGCTGCGGTGTATCCGCTACCGGCCACGGCGAATATTTTATCCGTGCCAGTGTGGCATATGCCATTTGCGCGATGATGGAATTTAAAGGTGTTAGCCTTAAAGAAGCTGCCGACGCAGTGGTGATGAAGAAGCTTGTTAAAATGGGCGGCTCAGGCGGTATCGTGTCACTCGACAAAGACGGCAATATCGCAATGACTTTCAATTCTGAGGGTATGTATAGAGGATATATTAAAGGGGATAGTGACCCTGTAACTGCTATCTACAAAGGCGAAAAATAAGATACTCGGCATTACCCTAAGCAACCATCATTGTTGTTACCTTGATTATAAGGTTTGCGCAAAGATGGCTTTCACGAACAGATGCAGAGTGTGTTAAATCTTCTAATCAGTGCCTGCTACTAAACATGGTGGTAGGCACTATTACTATCTGATACCTCCTCCCAGCCAATCATTAGCAGTACACATTATTTAACGAGCGGTCGTTGGTGCCAAATACGATAATGGCAATTCTGTTGATGCATAACTGCTTACCAAACAAATGTTTGAACTTACTTCGCGAACGCCTTCCGCACCCGACAGACTTTCCCAAAAAAACTCTTTATATTCGGCCACAGATGGCACAACAATTTTCAACAAAAAATCAAAATCACCCATCATTGTGTGGCATTCTAAAACTTGTGGAAACGCGAACATTTTTTCAGCAAACCCCTCCAAAGAGCCAGGGTCATGCGCCTGCATTTTAACATGGGCAAAAACAGTAATTCCAAGTCCCAGCTTTTCCTGATCTAAAAGCGCCACACGCTTCTTAATAGTACCCTCATCACACAGCCTTTGAATACGCCTTCCGATCACTGATTTAGAAGACCCTAATTCATCAGCCAGAGCACTCAAGGATGACATGCAGTCCTGCTGTAAATATTGTAAAAGACGCAAATCAAGATCATCCAGCATAGTGTTTCGTCCCATTATTTTAATAAATATGAACAAACGTCCCACATAAACATGAAAACCGTCAACACTTAGGGACACATGGTGGTTGAATATCCGCTAGTTTCTTGCTGCTGCACACAAGCGTGCAGGTTGCAGTATTGAGGAAAAGGGACTTAAAATGGTAATGCGTAGTGGTGAATATGTGCGATATACATTTGTAACTGACAAATGCTCTAACGACCTAGCAGACATGCTGGACTGTATGGTTGCAAACCACATTTTGCCATCGAACATTCACACATCTATGGACGAACGAGAAGCCACTCGTATTGTCGTGGACAGCCAAGGCACAACAGATGCTCATATGCATGTTATCGCCGCGCAAATAGACAAACGCCCAAGCATTCGGTCTTTTGGCTACGAACGCCTTGAAGCCAATCTTTACCAGGCCGCCTAAACCCTATCCTTTCACTGCTAGAAGATAGTATGGCCTCGTCTGACCTTATTCTTCTTTTCATTTTTTAATGGTAGTATATGCTACTATTAAAAAATGAAATGAGACACCGATGGACGAGGCAAAAAGCAGACTAGCCGAATTAGGCTTTACGGCGTTGGAATGCGATATTTATCTGCACCTATTACAACATGGCCAACTAACCGGCTATGCTATTGCTGGTGCGATCGGAAAAGCCGTAGCAAATACCTATAAAGGCATCGAAAGCCTGAAGGCAAAAGGTGCAATTGATGTTTCTGTCGGTAAAAGTCGCCTTTGTCGCGCTGTACCTTGGGAGCAATTTCTTAAAAGCCAACGCAAAGCTTATGAAGATAACCTTTCAAAGCTGGAAGAGGCACTTCGTACTCTGCCTGCAGCGGAAGATGATGAAGCCGTTTATCAGATTGACAATCCTGACCATGTGCGCGCCACAGCTCTACAGATAATTAAGGATGCAGAAACAATCATTCTTGCTGACATTGAACCTGCTGCACTGCCCTTCCTACAAGATGCATTAATTAAAGCAGCCGGACGAGGCGTTGAGGTACGAATAAAAATATATGAACCAGCCGAATTAGTGGGTGCGCATATTACCCTGCGGCTGCGTGGAAAAGAGGTTTATGGCCGCACCAAAGATGTTAAATTCCACATTAACGCCGACGGTAAACAAGACATACTGGCCGTATTTAACCAAGACATGGCCCGAGTTCAACAAGCCTTTAGCACCAAAAGCTGTTTGATGAATATGACACACTATTGTGGCCTTTTGTATGAGCTAATCCTTACGGAAGTGAAACAAAACTTAAAAGCGGGCAATCATGGTATGGCCGCCAAAAACTTAACTGATACCGATCATCTCCACCCTTTTAGCGCTGACGGTCCACCGCTCGAAGGATTTATGAAAAAATATGGCCGCTAACCAACGACAGAAAACAGAGACAATTTTTACCGATGAAAAACATAATAAAAAAATTACAAAAGCCGTTAATTGCAAGTGCAATTACGGCAACAGCCTTCACTGCAGCGATAGCCGATGAAAAACAACTTACGGAACAATTCCCTGCCTTTATTAACGATACATTCCAACAACTTGATTTACAGCACGGCCTAGGCATCGCGGTAATCAAAGGGGATGAAATTGTCTATAAAGGGGCCTTTGGTTACGCCGATGCTAAAGCGGGTATTAAAATATCCAACAATACCAGTTTTTACATCGCTTCCAGCACAAAACCCTTCACTGGTCTCGCCGCCCTTCTGCTGGCAAATAAGGGCAAACTGGATTTAAATAAGAGCCTAGCTGATTTTTTCCCTGAGGTAACATTCGCTCCGAAATTAAAAGCCGACCAAATTACTATTTGGCATTTGCTTGCCCATACACACGGGCTTGAAAACAACGCCCTAGGCTTTGCTGTGGCTTTTTCAGGCAATCACTCACCAGAAAAAAATCTTGAATATTTACGCCACACCACGGCTAACGAAGAAGCCCCCTTTGGTTCATTTGATTATACAAACCTTGGGTACAATATTTTCAGCATGATTTTAGAGCGCGAGCTTGGGCAACCCTGGCAAGATATATTAGCTTCTGAAATATTCATCCCTCTCGGCATGACACACACCTCAAGCTATATTTCTGATGCAAATAAAAACGGTTGGCAGATCGCACTGCCGTACCTTTACGGGAGCGCTGATCCAATAGAGCCTCTTTATTTGATGAAGCAAGACAATACAATGCACGCTGCTGGCGGCATGATTGCCTCTGCTCAAGACCTAGCACGCTTTGTTATGGCGCAACTCAATGAGGGCCAGATTGATGGCAAGCAAATATTTCCCAAGGACACAATAACTAACGCCCACAAAAGCCATGCAAAATTTGATATACAGCGCGGGCCATACCACCGTACAGGGTATTCGGCAGGCTGGAACCTTGGCACATTCCAAGGCGAGAGCTTAACGCACCATTTTGGAGGCTTTGCCGGCAACAGCGCACATATCTCCTTTATGCCTGAGCATGATTTCGGTGTTGTTATTTTAATGAATGAGGGTTTCATATCGCAGCGCTTGGCAGCTACTTTCGCAGGCTATGCCTATGATATGCTGCTTGACAAAGACGGCGTAGACACAGCACGCCGTAAACAAGTAAAATCTTTTGTTCCAAAAGCAGCAGTTGCCGTAAAAGGCATGGCAGCACAACGAAAAAAACTTGCAGATCGTCCGTGGCTTCTAAGTCATAATTTCAGCGCCTATACTGGCACTTATAGCAACCCACTGTATGGCAGCATTTCTGTTACAGAACTATCGCCTGAAAAATTAGAATTCCGCTTGGGTAACATGCATGCAATAGCAACGGCCTACTCTCAGCAGGACACCATGAGGCTGGAACTAGTACCTGGCCAAGGCAATGTTATTGCCTTCAAAGTAAACGGTGTAAGTGTTGAAAGCTTCACTTATGAGGGTGAGGTTTTCGTTCGCGAGTGATTATTTTCAATACCATACTCAAAAACTAGCCGACCTTATGCGCTTCTATATGGTCGGCTAGAGCGCTAAATAACATGCCATAAACCTGATAAATCAAAACTTTCAGATGTTCAGCATGTAAATTAACTGCGAACGTGTCCAAGCACGCCAAT
>Ga0316207_10001830_pt1 | contig 24190 bp, 25 predicted proteins | sample 6weekpyrite_MG_FD_204943 | JGI IMG/M metagenome (GOLD analysis project Ga0316207, IMG submission 204943) | Microbial mat bacterial communities from mineral coupon in-situ incubated in ocean water Damariscotta River, Maine, United States -... | ecosystem: Environmental > Aquatic > Marine >... | reverse complement strand
ACTAAATGACAACTTTGAAGTGGAGTAATCGGCTTTAGCCGAAATGCTGGACTTTCAGTCCGCGTTTTTTAACCCACCGTCTTTAGACGGTGGTTGTTTAGTGTTTTTCATAAATAGACTCTTACACGGTTCAAAGCCTCAACTGAAAAACCTTCATCGTACATAAACAAAATTATGCCATCTTTATTTAAAAGAATAACTCTCGCATTGTTTGGGTTTCTGTTACCTGTAAATTTTTGGACTAACTCACCATCTTGATAAACCGTTATAACCCCTTTCCATAGTGATTTAGGAATGCCTGCGCGCATGCCATTATTAATCACAGTGCTAAACATGCGAGGAAAAAGCCCTTGAATAGCTGGAAGTTCATAAACGTTAACTTGCGTTTCAGTCATATCTAATCCGATTAACCATCTGTCGATATCAAATTGAGAGTCCTGCTTATAGCCAATGAGCAATAATGTATTTTTTCCTTTAAATACTTCAGGAATATTGACCACCTCTTTTTTAAGGCTTTCGCCTTTAATTGATGGAAATGGTTGCCCAACATGTGATTGATTGTTGTAATTACTACTACATCCTATTGTAAATAAGACAAAAAGGCTGATTAAAGAATAAAAGAAAAAGTTGCGCATTATAAAGTCCTTATAATTATTACTAGTGACTGTGTGAACCTATACGCTAATTCAATTAATTTGGTTCATAAATAATGTAAATTAAAAATAGTCTGTCAGTAGAACACTATAGTTATTTGTGCGTGCGTTTGTTTATATGCAAAATTTTTGGTTTATTTTTTAATCCATATGGCAGGTTTAGACGTATAGATAACAAAATATCTAATCGTTATTTATATGCTAATTAATTTACTTGGATTTAATCTATCTTGGCTCGGACTCATTTTATTCGGTAATAGCTTTATACCGTTTTCATTACTTTGGCTAGGGCTTCACCTTTATTGGTGTGAGCAGATACAGTGTGAAGTAAAATTAATATTGTCTATCGTCTTAATAGGCATTTTAGTTGATACGCTGTTGTCTACAGCAAATATATTGATATTTCCTAACCCTCATTTCATTCCTTTTTGGTTAATTACATTATGGGCCGCTTTTGCCGCGACAATAACACATAGCTTACAATTTTTAGCACGCTCAACAATACGACAATCCTTGGTAGGTTTTATTTTCCCCCCGTTAAGTTACCTCGGCGGCGCATCATTATCGGCGGTCGATCTTGGTTACAGTCAACTGGCAACGTTTTTTATATTGGCTCCAGTTTGGTCTGTTTTAATGTTGTTATTTTTCCACCTCAAGGCAATATGCTATGGCAGCGTAAAAAATGATTAATATAATTTTAATACTCGTATTCTTAATTAATGGGAGTATATCGGTAGCTAATGCAGGGAGTGAAGAGGTATTAGAAAACCTACCTTTGGCGTATAAGCAGTTAGGCTTTAAAGAAGTGGGTAGAGCAAAATTTTCGGTATTATTCTGGGATATATATAAGAGTATTTTGTATAGCAAATCAGGCAATTATTACCATGATAACTCGCCAGAGGCGATACTCTTTAAAATAGAGTATTTAAAAAATATTACTACTGAAGATTTACTTGAGCGTACCGTAGAGCAATGGCAGCATTTAAACATACCTGAATCACAATATACTCCCTATATTTCTCGATTAAAGGCTATCTGGCCAAACATTTCATCAGGTGATTCACTGACCATGTTAGTTAAAGAGAAACAGTCGATATTCTACTTTAATAACGTCAAAGTTGGCGTAATAACGGATAAAGCATTTAGTAAATTGTTTTTAGACATTTGGCTTTCTCCAAAAACAAGCCAAGTAAAGCTGCGAGCACAACTACTAAAAGGAAATGAACGATGACTATGTTTAAACGACTAACACTAACATCTATATTGTTGTTAGTGACAAGTTGCAGTGCAGATATTTCTGACTATGAAAATACAACCCCTAAATTTGATATTAAGACTTATTTTAACGGTGAGTTCATCGCATGGGGAATGGTTCAAGACTATACGAGTATGGTAACGAGGCGGTTTTGTGTTGAACTCAATGGCCAATGGCAAAATAACCAAGGAAAACTAGAAGAAGTTTTCTATTTTCATGATGGGGAAGTTAGTTATAGAACATGGCTGTTAACTAAATTAGCCAATGACGAATATTCTGGTATTGCTGAAGATGTAGTTGGCGTAGCGAAAGGAAAGCAAACAGGGCATGCTTTTCGCTGGCAATATCAGTTATTAGTGCCTATTGATGATGATACCTATTCTTTTGATATGGACGATTGGATGTATCAGCTAGATGACAGTAGAGTTATGAATAAAACAACGATGTCTAAACTCGGTGTTGATGTTGCACAAATAACGTTGTTTTTTGATAAGTCATTAACGAAGAAAAGTTGCCGTTAAGCGGGAGATAGTATCCGGAAGGAAAGCTGACACTTTAAAATGGATGTGGATATTTCAATAGGATTATTTTTATAACCGAGCAACGGTTTGATCTTTATGATGAACAAGAACGTACTGACAGTAAACTCAACACACCAATAGGTAATACATGATTGATTTTAAAGATAAAAGAGAAGCGGGGTTATGGCATGTCATCAACGATAATGTGATGGGGGGAAGCTCTCAAGGACAAATGTCATTTACAAAGGGTCTATGTGTATTTTCTGGTAATATATCGTTAGCAAATAACGGCGGTTTCAGCTCTGTATTTAAACACATAGAAGCCCTTTCTCAGAAAGTAGATAGACTCACCATCAATGTTATCGGTGATGGGTTTACCTACCAATTAAGAATGATAGCTTATGTGGATGGATATCGCTTAGCATATAAGCACTATTTCTCTACAAGTCTTGATAAGTCTGAACACTTTACGCTTTTATTAAAAGATTTTATTCCTTCATTTAGAGGACGAATTATTGATAATGCCCCTAAACTAAGAGCCGAAAATATTCAACAAATCGGGCTATTAGTAAAAAACAATACGGAAGGACCATTTTCTTTAAGATTAGGTAAACTTGATGCGCAAGCAATGATATAAGGCTGAATAGATGAATAAAATTAATCCTAAAGCGTTGCTTAATAGTAAGTGGAGTCGAGTTGACATTGTTAATAAAGAAAAGCATTTTATTTTAACGAAAGTTAGCTTTAATGAGTTTCAGCAAGTCACCGATTGCGTCATTGAAGCCGTAATGACTAAAAATGAATATAGCATCAATTGGAGGGATCTTAAATCAGAGCACTTATGGGCCATCGGCTGGCGATAGATTGCCGTGAGAAGTTGATGATATAAATTTATCAATGTTGTTTTTCTAGCAATTTGGCCATTACTTATCAAGTAAATTTTTCAGGGCTTTATCAATCGTTGGGTATTTAAAATGGAAATCACTATGAATGAGTTTACTGGGTAATACATTTTGACCAAACAGTAATAAGTCAGCCATTTCACCAAATATCATTCTTAAAAGCACTGCAGGCGTATTAAAAACGGCAGGGCGCTTTAATGTTTCAGCTAACGTTTGAGAAAAAACGCTATTAGTCACAGGATATGGCGACGTTATATTTACCACACCTTTAAATGACGGTGTGTATTGAATGTGTAAAATGGCAGAAATCATGTCTTCAATGTGGATCCACGACATGATCTGTTGGCCACTACTTACCTTACCACCTAAGCCCAGCCTAAAGGGCAAAAGCATTTTTGCAAGTGCGCCTGCTTTAGTATCGAGCACAATACCTGTTCTTAATATTACAACTCGCGTCACATCAGACTCGGCCTCTAACGCTAGACTTTCCCATTTATCACAGACATCATGAGTGAACTCTGAGTGATATTGCGTAAATGATTCATCAATTGGTGTATCAGTTTGTCTACCATAAACACCAATAGCACTGCCCGATATAAATAAACTGGGTGGATTTTGAGTACTATGGATTAAGTCAGCAAGCTGCTTAGTTATGCCCCAGCGACTTTGACAAATTTTATTTTTCTGAGCGTTAGACCATCGTTTATTTGCAATGGGTTCGCCAGCAAGATTGATGATGATGTCTTGATTTTCAATGCTAGCAATATCCAGTTTTTCTATAAAGGTTACATTTGAACCCAATTTATCTAAAGCTTTCACAGCATCTCTGGTAAGCACTGTAATGTTAGCTTTGCTTTGTTGAAAGGCATTGACTAATTTCTTTCCTATTAATCCTGTACCGCCTGTTATAAGAACATTCATGAAAAGACCTTTACTAAAATATATGGTGTATTTTGTGTGTGCTTAACCTCTCTAATACGGTATTTCAATAAATAAGATCACTAAAAAATATATATATTTTATTTATCATTTTTATTGATCTCTTTTGAATGTGTACCCGTAAATCATTTTGTTAATACAACTTCAGGAGAGTACAGTGAAATTTTTTAAAATAATAAGTGTAACTTTATTAAGCGTATTTTTTTTACAAGCATGTAACGATGATGATTCAGATAAAAAAGACGAAGTTGTTATCAAAACAACGATTGTCGATGCTGCAGTAAGCAATGGTAACTTTACAACATTAGTGTCAGCTCTACAGGCTACCGGTTTAGATACTACCTTGGCAGATACGGAAAGCTCTTTTACTGTTTTTGCACCTACAGATGATGCTTTTGCATTACTTGGTCAAGACACAATTAATGCGTTATTAGCCGATATAGAAACACTTTCAGACATACTTACTTACCATGTAATAAGTGGTGAAGTAAATTCAACTACCGCTATTAGTTTGGCTGGAACAACAGTTGATATGGTCAATGGTGACGCAATTGGTCTGTCACTTGATGGAGAAAGTCTATTAGTAAACACGGCAACTGTCATCACGGCTGATATTCAAACAGACAATGGTATTATTCATGTTATAGATGCTGTATTACTCCCTCCTGAAGATATGGTGCAACCCACTGCTAATATTGTTGAAACAGCCGTTGCTAATGGTAATTTCACAACGTTAGTAGCAGCATTGCAAGCGACTAACCTAGACACTGTACTAGCTGATGAAAGTGCAACCTTTACGGTTTTCGCGCCAACTGATGATGCATTTGCTCTCATTGGTGAAGAAACGATTAACACGTTACTTGAAAACACTGATGTACTTTCAAGTATTCTACTACAGCATGTTGTCTCTGGTGCTGCAGTTAACTCCGTAACAGCCTTTTCCCTCAATGGTACAACAGTTGAGACTGCTTCAATGGCAAATATAGCGCTTAACATTAATACAATGACTGACATGCTTATGTTTGGTGGTGCGAATATTGTAATGAAAGATATTTACACAACTAATGGTGTTATTCATGTCATTGATGCTGTGGTAGTTGGTGATGTTGAAGTACCAGCTCCAGCGATGAGTTTGGTTGATGTTGCCAGTGATAATGGCAGTTTCACTACACTTGTTTCAGCGCTACAGGCGACAGGTTTAGATTCAACGTTAGCTAATTTAGATAGTAACTTTACCGTATTTGCTCCTAGTGATGCAGCCTTTGCCAAATTACCTGCTGGTACACTGGACAACCTTAGCAACGACCAGTTAACCGATATTTTGTTGTACCATGTGTTGCCTGGAAAAGTGCTGGCTGATGGTGCTATTACCTTAGCTCAATCTGCAGAAAATATGACTGAAACTGCTAATGGAGATAATGTTTCTTTGTCTTTTGTAGATTCTATGTTGTATGTCAATGGAGCTAAAGTAAGTAAAGCTGATGTGATGGCAGACAATGGCGTAATACATGTAATTGATAATGTGATTATGCCGCCGGCTATGATGGATACGCCAACGCAAAATATTGTTGAAGTAGCACTGGCAGACCCAGATAATTTTTCTACCCTAGTAGATGCACTTACCGCTGCAGACTTAGTAACAACACTTGCAAATGAAGAGGCAACCTTTACAGTATTTGCGCCAACGAACGCCGCGTTTGCAGCTGTTGACCCTGATGCATTAGCCGCATTACTGGCTGATACCGAAGCTTTAACGACAGTGTTACTTACTCATGTCGTAAGTGATGCCAGCTTAAGCTCATTAGACGCCTATGCAGCGAATGGAAAAATGTTAACAACAGCGTCAGGTAAAAGCGTTGAAGTATCAGTAGATGCTGAATCAGGTGCTTTGATAATAGGTGGTGCGACAGTTGTTATTTCTGATGTAGTTACAACCAATGGAGTTATCCATGTAATTGACACGGTGATTTTAGATTAATTGATTATTTGTATACCTCTCACTTAAAGTGCAGGCTTGCTTTGCTTGCACACTCTTTGCCCCTAACTTTAGGGGCTTTTTTTATTTTTATTGATCAAAAATTGTATTGTAAACGTATATAACAATATGAATAAAAGAGTGATATTGATATGAAAGAGACGACATTAACATTACCGATTTTCCCCTTACCTGTTTTCTTATTGCCTGATGGCATAACCAGGTTAAGAATTTTTGAACCGCGTTATTTGAAAATGATAAAGATCGCCACGAAGGGTCACGGCTTTGTTATTTGGTTGAACCCACAGGAGGAAAAGAAGCCATTGATTGAATGGGGGAGCTGGGTTGAAGTCATTAATTTTCATCAGGGAAACGATGGTGTTTTAGAGATTGATGTGAAATGCAAAGCGCTAGTAGACATAAAGTCGATAGAAAAAGATGGAGATAATTTACATTTTGGTAAAGTATGTGAAATATTTCATTGGTCTCAGGCATCTGATGATAGTTTAGGCTCTGAACTGGGGGATTCATTAAGAGAAGTGCTAGCGAATGACACTATGTTAAAAGAATTCTATGCTAATAAATACGCTGAAAATACTAACTGGGTAGTCGCAAGGTGGCTAGAAATTCTACCTGTGAATTTAACGGTTAAAAGCGCTTTTGTAGGTGTGCACAATTACGATGAAGCAAAGCATTTCGTTCAATCTATTATAGGTGATGATAAAAATATTTAAATTATTTTAAATAAAAGTGATCTTATTTTAATTGATAGGCGTATTAGCTTTTAAGTTTATAATTTAGAACCGGTGATAGTGCAATGCAAACTAACTTGCTAAGCAATGTGACAAATGCTACACATAGTAGAATGTCAGAAAAAATAGATCATCCTCAACTTTGTCAATGGCTTGATGCTGTTGCAAACTCGCGAGACAAAAAAGCATTCACGCAGTTGTTTCATTTCTTTGCACCTAAAATTCAACGTATAGCTCGGAATAAATTTCCTAACGAAGCTCAAGCAAGCGAAGTTGTTCAAGAAACGATGAGTAACGTGTGGCGTAAAGCACATCTATTTAATGCAGATAAAGGTGCGGCCACTACCTGGGTATATACGGTTATGCGTAATGTAACTTTTGATATGTTACGAAAAATCAAAGGAAACAGAGAAGACAACCTGAGTGATGATATTTGGCCAATAGCTGAAAGTATGGCTAGTGAAGATGAGCCTTTTGAAGATCATCTTGAAAATAAGCAACTACTCACGGTTATCGAAAAGCTTCCAGAAGTACAACAACAAGTGGTGAAAGGTTTTTATTTTATGGAAATGTCGCAAGAACAACTTGCCGTTCACCTGAATTTACCGCTTGGAACAATAAAATCTCGTTTGCGTTTAGCGCTAGCTAAACTCAAAGTGCAGTTAGGAGAAGAACATGATTAAACATCATCCTAAATTTGAATTAATTCAATCATTTGTTAATGGTGACTTACCCGCATCCTTATCAGCAGGTATCGCTATGCATGCTGATATGTGTCCAAAATGCCAACAACAAATTGCGCAATTGACTGATCAAGTGGCAGAGGTGAGTTTCGAAGAAGCCTACTTAGACAGGTTCATTATTGACGAACAAGAGGAAGTTGAGTGTATAGATGAAAAACAAACTGACATAAGCAATATTGACGAAATGATTGCACAAATCACCCAGTTTGATGACATTGACAACATTGAACCTAACATTGAAAAAACAATTCAATTGAATGATAAGCCATATGTTTTGCCAACAGCGTTGAACAGTATGTCACTTGGCAAAACATTACATTTGGGTAAATTAGCGCGTTCTCGTATACAGTTGAATGAAAATGAAATACACACAAGTTTACTTCACATTGAACCAGGTGGTGGAGTTCCACAACATACTCACAAAGGGTTTGAGCTCACTCTATTGTTAGACGGTTCTTTCAGTGATGAAAAGGGTGAATATGTCAAAGGTGACTTTATCATGCTTGATGGTTCACACACGCACAACCCTGTTTCAGAGCAAGGTTGTTTGTGCTACACCGTTGCAAATGATGCACTGCACTTTACCCAAGGTATCAATAAATTGCTTAACCCTATTGGCGCTTTTATTTATTAGTCTACTATTTTAGTTAAGGAATAATCATGATTCATTCTGTTGATAAAAAAGATTTACATATTGGTATTAGTGCTTGTTTAGTCGGTGAGAAAGTTCGCTTTGACGCCAGTAATAAACCTTCTAATTTTTGTATTCATGAGTTTGGACAACATGTTACCTATAAATCGTTTTGTCCAGAGGTTGCCATAGGTTTACCTATCCCTAGGCCGACTATTCGTCAAATTAAAAAAGATGATGTGATTACTGTTTCAAGACCTGACGGTTCAGGCGATGTAACAGAAGCACTTGCTGCCTACGGTAAAAAAATAGCGAAAGTTACTAAACATTTAAGTGGTTATGTTTTTTGTGCCAAAAGTCCAAGCTGTGGTATGGAAAGAGTAAAAGTATATACCCCAGAAGGTAATGCCCTGAAATCTGATGGTGTTGGTGCTTTTGCGCGAGAAATTATGGCAGCTAATCCATTATTACCTTGTGAAGAAAATGGAAGACTTAACGACCCATTAATACGAGAAAATTTTGTTGCTAGGGTATATGCATATAAACATTGGCAAAATGTTGAGGCGTCGGGACTAACTAAACATAAGTTAACCACGTTTCACAGCCAATATAAATATACCGTAATGAGCCATGATTTGGTGGCTTATAAAAAGTTAGGTCAATTACTCGCTAAAGCAGATTTGCCTTTAGAGGACATGGCAGCGAAATATATTGCGGGATTAATGGCCGCTTTATCAATTAAAGCGACCCGCAAAAAACACGCAAATACCTTGGCACATATTCAAGGTTATTTCTCGAAGCACCTTAAAAGCAATGAACGACAAGAGCTATGTGAACAAATCAATGCTTACCGTGAAGGGTTAATACCGTTAATTGCACCATTAACCTTAGTGAAGCACTATTTGTTGCAATACCCGAAAGACTACTTGTCAAAACAAGCTTATTTATCGCCGTATCCAGATCAACTCAAGCTTAGATATGCTTATTAATGTATAAGGAACCCCATGATACTTTGGTTTCGTAACGATTTAAGAACACACGATAACCCCGCCTTACATCACTTTATGAATTCTTCTTCAGAAGATTCCAATAAAAGTCATCGTAAGGCGTTTTTTTTCATTTCAGAAAAACAATGGCAACTTCATGACTGGTCCCCGATAAAAATTGATTTTATTAAGCGTCATGCAAAGGCATTAGTACCAGAATTAGCAAGCTTAGGTGTTGACCTTGAATTAGTAACCGTCTCTGATTTTCCTGCGCAAATAGCTTTTTTAAAAGCCTATTGTTTACAACATAATATTCAATCAGTTTTTGCCAATAGTGAAGTTGAATTTAATGAACAACATCGAGATAAACAGTGTGTTGAGCAAGGTATTCCTTTAAGGCTTTTTGAAGCAGATGTTATAGTGCCAAAGGGCAAAGTGTTAAATCAGTCAGGGGCAATGTTTAAAGTTTTTACGCCGTTTAAAAAAGCCTGGTTAAAACATGTTAAGCAGTTTGGTTTTGATTACTTGGGGAAAGTTGAAGGCGTTGTTGATGATATTAAGCTTAATGGTTATCAAGATGAAAAAGAAACGTCACCATCAAGTTCATGGCCATTGGCGCGTGATTATGAGTTCACGGCATTACCGAGCTTTTTTCAAGAGAAAGTCAGTTCCTATGCAGCTACAAGAGATATACCTTCTATTAAAGGCACGTCAGGTATTTCTCCTTATTTAGCCGCTGGTGTGATTAGTCCAAGGTTCGTTTTAATGTCATTATTGCACCGTTTTCCGGACTTATTGCTTGCGACTGACACTGAAGCCTTTGCTTGGTTAAACGAAATTATTTGGCGGGAGTTTTATCGGCATTTATTATTTCATGAACAGCGGCTATGTAAGCATCAATGTTTTAATCAAAAATATAAAGACGTCCAATGGCAGAATAATACCTTACTTTTTAACGCTTGGTGCGAGGGTAAAACCGGTTATCCCCTCGTTGATGCTGCAATGAGACAACTTAATCAAACCGGTTGGATGCATAATCGATTAAGAATGGTGGTGGCGAGTTTTTTAACGAAGCATTTACTTATCGACTGGCGACTAGGCGAGAAGTATTTCATGCAACATCTTATTGATGGTGATTTGGCGTCAAATAATGGTGGCTGGCAATGGGCAGCAAGCACAGGATGTGATGCCCAACCTTACTTTAGGATTTTTAATCCGATTAGGCAAAGCGAAAGATTTGATCCAAACGGTGAATTCATCCGTAAGTATTTACCAGAGTTAGAAAGTATTCCTGATAAATATATTCACTTTCCTCAGCAATATATTGCCAACAAAAAACTGCAATTATATTGGGACCCTATAGTGGAACATAAAGAGGCTCGATTAAAAGCGTTAGCTTTTTATAAGTAGTCATAAGGTGCTTAACGTTATTTTAGATGATGACTTTCTAATGTTTTAATTATAAATATTGGTAATAAAATGCAGAAAAATCAATTTAATCGTTTACCTAAAGAGTCGCCTCCATGGCTAAATAACTTTGTAAGTGTTTACCAAACGCTTAGCACCAATAATTTAGATTTGCTAGATACTATTTATCATGCCGACATTCTCTTTATTGACCCATTGCACAAAGTTGAGGGTATTGATGATTTACACACATACTTCGAAAGCCTATATCAAAACTTGTTAATGTGTGAATTTGTCATTGATAACGTAATTTATGCTGGCGATGAAGCCGCTATTTATTGGACGATGACATATCAACACCAGAAATTAAATAAGGGCAAAATAGTAAAAGTATGCGGCTCTTCTCATATTAAAGGGCATGAAGATAAAGTTACGTATCATCGTGATTATCTTGATTTAGGTGCAATGCTTTATGAGCAACTCCCTCTGTTTGGTAAGTTAACTAAATGGATCAAAGCAAAGGCCGCTAGATAATGACTGCAAAAACTATCTTAATTACAGGTGCTACGTCAGGTATTGGCATGGAACTTTTTGAGCAATATACCACGCGTGGTGATAACGTGATCCCTTGCGGAAGAAATGCAACTAAGTTAGCTTTGTTAGCGGATAAAGCATTTCAAACTTGTTTATTTGATCTTAATAACCCTAGTGAAATAGAGCAAGAACTTGGTCATTTGTGTGAACTAGATATTGTTGTGTTAAATGCTGGCGATTGTCGCTACATTGATGATGCGAAGCATTTTGATGGCAAATTATTTACTGACATTATTAACACTAATCTTTCATCGTTAGGTTGGTTGCTGCAGTTTACCCTTCCTCAATTAAAAAGTGGCGGGCAATTAGTTTTAGTGAGTTCTAGCGCAACGATTTTACCTTTTCCTCGAAGTGAAGCTTATGGGGCTTCAAAAGCCGGCATGGACTATTTAGCCAATAGCCTAAGGTTAGATTTAGCTGCCCATAATATTGGGGTAACTCTAGTTCACCCTGGCTTTGTAAAAACGCCATTAACCGATAAAAACGACTTCGACATGCCCTTTCTTATTTCTAGCAAGGAAGCTGCAACTCGCATTATAGCGGGTGTTGATAAACGAAAAACATATTTACATTTTCCAAAACGTTTAACTTTATTGTTAAAGGCTATCTCTTATCTCCCATCTTCACTATGGCAAAAAATTATCACAAGGAAGCAAGCAACATGAAAAACATCGCAATAATTGGTTCAGGCGTTTCAGGGTTGACCGCTGCTTACTTGTTAGCTAAAAAGCATCATGTCACGGTGTTTGAAAAAAATGACCGTGTTGGTGGGCATACTGCGACTGTTGATGTTGAAAAAGAAGGTGAGCAATTTGCTATTGATACTGGCTTTATTGTATTTAATGATAAAACTTATCCTAATTATTTAGCACTGTTAGCAGAAATAGGTATTGGTAAACAAGCAACCGAAATGAGTTTTTCCGTACATAACTGCCAAACAGGGTTGGAATATAATGGTCATAATTTAAATACGCTTTTTGCACAACGACGTAACCTATTCAGACCTAAATTCTGGTTGTTAGTTAAAGAGATTTTACGATTTAATAAACTTTGTAAACAGGTTTTTGAAACACAAAACTACCAAAGCGGGTTAACTTTAGGGCGTTTTTTACTAGAAAATAAATTTAGTGATTTCTTTGCTGAACATTACATTTTACCAATGGGCGCTGCAATATGGTCTAGTTCTTTAGCTCAAATGGAAGATTTTGAATTCAGGTTTTTTGTGCAGTTCTTTCATAATCATGGTTTATTAAATATTGCTGACAGACCTCAGTGGTATGTTATTCCCAAAGGCTCAAGAAGTTATTTAGCGCCGTTATGTGAGCCGTTTAAAAATAACATCAGACTAAATGCAAATATTAGTGGTATTAGCCGAGTAAATGATAAGGTTCAATTAGATTTTAACAATGCAGACAATGAAATTTTTGATGAGGTTGTTATTGCATGCCATTCAGATGAAGCGTTAGCACTTTTAGATGATGCATCATTTGAAGAAATTAGTATTTTATCAGCAATGCCTTACAGTAAAAACTCTGTGGTATTACATACCGATAAAAAGCTTTTACCACAGCGCGAAAAAGCCTGGGCGAGTTGGAACTACCAACTGAGTCAAGACCGAAGTAAGGCTGCAAGTGTTACCTATAATATGAATATTCTACAAGGGTTAAAAAGTCGCCATACCTTTTGTGTTACCTTGAATCAAAAAGAGGATATTAACCCTAATTCAATTTTAAGAGAGTTCACCTATCATCATCCGATATTCTCAGCTGAATCCATCGCTGCACAAAAACAAAGAGAAACCATATGTGGCGTAAACCACACGCACTTTGCCGGCGCATATTGGCATAATGGCTTTCATGAAGATGGCGTAAGAAGCGCAGTTGAGGTAGCAAAAAGGTTTGACTGTTATTTAGAAAACCAGCCTGAGATATAAAAATGAAAGAGTCATTTAGCCAAAGTAAAATCTATTTAGGCAATATCGTGCATCGACGCTTTAGCCCAAAGAAGCACAGCTTTAACTATTCTCTTTATATGTTAGCGCTAGATGTCTGTGAGGTTGAAAATGTTAGTAAAGGCATGGGGTTATTTGGCTTTTCTTGGTATCACCCATTGCGATTTGTTGAAAAAGATTACCTAAAAGGTGAACCAAACGGATTAACACAACGTATAACCTCTAAAGTAACGCAATTAAACGGCTGTACAGATATTCAAAAAATTGTAATGTTGGTTCAAGTAAGGTGCTTTGGTATTTATTTTAGCCCTGCCAATTTTTATTTTTGTTACAACAAAGATGCTATTTGTACTCAAATGCTGGCCGAGGTCAGCAACACACCTTGGAATGAACGGCATTACTATTTAATTGATTTACTTAATAACGATGAAAAAGTTAATAAAAAAAATTTTCAAGTATCGCCCTTTATGGATTTAAATATGTCGTATTATTGGCAAGTTAAGCCGCCAACAGAAGCGAAAAATGATTTGATGATTCATATAGAAAACAAGCGATTAAATTCAGAAAACGGTGCAGTGGACAAGTTATTCGACGCGAATTTAAAGCTGGAAAAGCAAGCATTCAGTCAAAAGAATTTACTAGGTGTTTGGTGTCAATTACCCGTGATGACGTTGAAAGTGGTACTGGGGATTTATTGGCAAGCGATGAAGCTTTTTCTAAAGCGTATCCCGTTTATTGGTTATCAAAAAGCAAATTAATGAATCACTGCTTTTAGCAGAGTTAGGAGTGAAAATGGAACAAGTTGAAGGTTTAAGAGTTTTAAAAGCAGCAAGTTGGTTCGATAAGCGCTGTCGCTCGATTATTCATTCTGTGTTTGAAAAGTTGACCTACGGACAACTTGAAGTCGTAGAGGGGTCACAGCATTATTATTTTCCTAACACGGTAAATAGTGATGAAATTCAAGGGAAAATACATATTCATGACGTGAGTATTTATCAAGACTTCATAAAAGGTGGCAGCATTGGCGTTGCTGAAGCGTTTATTGCCGGAAAATGGAGTAGCCCTAATTTAACTAACGTCATTCGAATCTTTGCTAAAGCCCAACAACAAACCGACAAGTTAGAAGAAAAAAAATCTTGGTCTAACAGAGTTAAAAATGCCTTGGGCCATTGGCAAAATAGAAATACCCAATCTGGCTCAAAGCGTAATATTTTAGCTCATTATGATTTAGGTAATGAGTTATATACCCGTTTCCTCGACCCCGAAATGATGTACTCTTCTGCTATTTATCCAACTGAAGCAAGTTCTTTAGAAGAAGCACAAGAATACAAGTTAAAAATTATTTGTGAGCGTTTATCCCTAAATAGTACAGACCACTTACTAGAGATTGGAACAGGATGGGGTGGTTTAGCCATTTATGCAGCGAAACACTTTGGATGTCGGGTTACGACGACGACCATATCTGATGCTCAATACAAATATGCTGCCGCACGAATTCAGAAATTAGGGTTGTCAAACAAAGTAACGTTATTAAAAGAAGACTATCGGGATCTAACCGGTAGTTACGATAAAGTTGTTTCAATTGAAATGATTGAAGCGGTTGGTTATGAGTTTTTACCTAGCTTCTTTAAACAGTGTAATGACAGATTAAAACCTGGCGGTAAATTGCTTATTCAGGCTATAACGATTGCCGATCAACGTTTTGAGTATTACAAAAACAATGTTGATTTCATTCAAAAGTACATTTTTCCTGGTGGTTTTCTGCCCTCAGTCAATGTACTAAGTCAACATATTACCCAGCACAGTGATTTAGTGGTAGAAAGCTTGGATGATATAGGTTTAGACTATGCTAAAACACTAAACGATTGGCGAATAAACTTTTTAAATTCTTGGTCTGAGTTAACCCAATTTGGCTATGATGATAACTTTAAGCGCTTATGGTTATATTACTTTGCTTATTGTGAAGGTGCATTTTTAGAGCGCTCAACCAGTACAGTGCATTTAGTGGCGAGAAATTAAATTTGCTTAACAGGCTCACAACAAAACTAATGACGTTCTCGTAATTATTAACACTACAACTACATGGTAAAAATCATAATGAAGGCATTATTACTACTTGCTCACGGTAGTCGAAGTAAGCAATCAAATATAGAAGTTGTTAATTTAGCAAACAAATTAAGAAATAAATGCTCAGAACAGTACAAAATTATTTACCCTGTTTTTTTAGAGTTATCTGCTCCTTTAATATCAGAAGGTATAAAAATGTGTGTTGATGATGGGGCAACATCAATTCTTGTACTACCTTACTTTTTAAATTCTGGACGTCATGTTCTTGAAGACATACCTAGCGTAATAAATGAAACAGAAAAATTATACCCTAAAGTTACAATAATCATCGCTCCCCATATAGGTACATCAGAATTGATGGAAGAGGTTTTAATGAATTCAATTAACGGTGCGTTAAGTAGATCATAGCTATCTTTCAGAAGTACTTTCTCAATCTCAATAGGCCATTTGGTTCTTTCTGTTAATGGCTATTTATATCACTAAAAGTTTACTTAAAATTATGCAGAGTTTATAAATGAAATACCAAGGAAACCAAAACTATTCCCATAAGCAACATGACAAGATTGGTGTATTGATAACTAATCTTGGTACACCAGATGCACCAACAAAAACTGATTTAAAAAAATACTTACGTGAGTTTTTGTCAGATCCTCGTGTAGTAGAGATCCCGCGCCTTTTATGGTGGGTGATACTTAATCTATTTATCTTAAATGTCCGCCCTCGACGCTCAGCTAAAGCATACAGTACAGTTTGGACAGAGCGGGGCTCACCTTTACTTTTTCACACTCAAGATCAAGCTGATGCATTGCGAATGAAGTTAAAGCAAACTTATGGTGAAAATATTGTGGTTGAGTTTGCTATGCGTTATGGATCGCCATCAGTTGATTCAGTAATAGATGAAATGCTACAGCAAGGTGTGCGTAAACTTTTAGTTTTACCACTTTATCCGCAATACTGCGCCTCAACTACCGCATCGACTTTTGATGCGGTAGTTGCCAGTTTAGCAAAAAAACGGTTAATACCAGAGTTACGATTTATTAATCATTATCATGACTTTCCTGAGTATATCCAAGCAGTTGCAGATAAAATAGGTCAGCATTGGGCAATTAATGGAAAAGCAGATAAATTAATTTTTACCTATCATGGTATTCCAAAACGCTATTTGCTTAATGGTGATCCGTATCATTGCGAATGCTATAAAACTTCCCGGTTATTAGCTGAAAATTTAGGGTTAAATGAAAAAGAATACCTAGTAAGTTTTCAATCCCGGTTTGGGCGTGAAGAATGGTTACAACCTTACACTGACAAAACACTCATAGCATTGCCTGAGCAAGGTGTTAAATCTGTACAGTTGGTATGCCCAGGATTTTCTGCTGACTGTTTAGAAACAATTGAAGAAATTGATGTAGAAAACCGTGATTATTTTATGCAGGCTGGTGGAGAACGTTACGAATACATTAAAGCTTTGAATGCTGAATCAGATCATATTGACATGATGGCAAAGTTATTAGAACAGCATTTACAAGGTTGGACTGTTTTAAACGACACAGACAAACGTGCAGAGTTAGCAAAAAAGTTAGGTGCCAAAAATTAGGGAATACAACCTTGTTTCAGGTTACATTTTGAAAAAATATTCTTTTACAGCAAAGTATGTTTAAACCAGTGTTTGACCAAGTGGCTTTTAGCACTGATTTCTATCTCACAAAGGGGGCGTTAGCGCCACAGGATTTTGAGGCGCAATATGAAGAAATTAAGTTTCTGTATTTTCTGAAATAGATAATGCATCTTCTATCTCTACGCCTAAATACTCAATTGTACTCTGCAATTTTGAGTGCCCCAGCAATAACTGAATAGCCCTCAAATTTTTTGTTTTTGCATATATTAAGGATGCTTTAGTTCGTCTGAGAGAATGTGTGCCATATTGAGTTATGTCTAACCCCAAAGTGGAAACCCAACTCTTAACTATGTTGGCATAATAGTGATAACAAATATGCTCTCCTAGTTTTCTTGGACTAGGGAATAGGAAATCAGACGAAATGAGCTTTTTCTGGTATATCCACTGACTCATACATTGTTGCGTCTTTGGTGTTATTTCAAATTGTACTTCTTTATGAGTTTTTTGTTGCTCTATCATTGCTCGAGATTGAACTAATGAAGCAGATGATATGTCACGAACTTTCAAATTTATCAAGTCACAAGCTCTAAGTTTACTATCGATAGCCAAATTAAATAAAACCAATTGTTCAAGCTTATTTTCAATTTCAAGTCGTATTCTAATGCGCCAAATTTCTTCAAGTTTAAATGCTTTCTTTTGACCAACACGTTTACCTTTATTCCAAGCAGTCATGATCAAACCCCGATAGGTGTATGGAACTAAAAGTTAAGATGAAAAAGTGAAATTTTTAAATGATTGAGATCAGATATGAGTTGCCGATAAACTATCTAGGTATGGGTCTGAATAAAATAGGTGAATCTTCTGTCACCGATTGATAAATGTGTTTTAAACCAGTCGTGATGACCTTGTAGTTTTTTCTTGGTACGAATTTAAGTGAGTTACGCATCGTGTGTACGTTATAGAGTTGAATTTTTGTACCAGCGTCCACCTATTTTTTAGAATAAATAATTATACAAATAGTGATTTATATGCACCTTTTAAGATTTTCTTATAATAAAATAAAACTTTGCTAAGACTTAAATGAAAAGCCTGCCATAATTTAGTAACTGGTTGATATTTAACTTTTTTGTTGTTGGAAAATGTTTGTTGTAGGATCTAAACTAACCTTGCTTACATGAGGTAAGTCTCCTGCTTTTAACTAGTTAAATACAGTTGTAAGCGGCATTATTTTAGTTAGGGATAGAAGGGTGTAGTTATGTTGAATAGTACCTTCGTTGATAAACTTCAAGGCGGCTTACCTGAAAAGGTCAGCGAAAGCTTTATTCGTTCGTTGCAAAACAATGACAGAAGAAAAGGCGTAGTGTTGGATTTTGTTCATTTCCTTCAAGAAAAAAAGGTCGATTGGAATGCTTCTGACCTGCCTAGTGCTTTAAATGATGCATTACACTTGTATAAGCATAAGTTAGCAAAAACTAAGGTTCTCCGTACTGCGAGTAGCGATTTTGGAGTAATTAGAAACCTTTTTTCTTCTTTGAAGCGAAATGGCGTAATTTCTCACCGCACAATTATTCCAGCAAACTTTAGTAACAAGTTAGTATCTGCATCCCCAAGATCAACAAATCATTTGATTTGTTCAACGAACCCGGCTGACATCTCTGCAATTGAAGCAAGTGAGCAGAATTATTTTGATTCATTGGGATTGGAGCTTAAAACTAATTTAAAGGCGCTGGTGTCTTATTGCCAAAAAGTCATTTTAGAAGCCTACAAAAATAACTGTCAATTAGATTCTTTAATAGCTTCAAGTGATATTGAAAGAATTGAGGAGCATGGTGAACACTTGGATCCTGACTTGGTTTCAAGCGCTGGTCAGAAAATTAGTTTCTTTTCAAAGCATCACAAAAATGGACTGGCTAACTGTGTTGCTTATTTGGATAGATATAAAGATCGTGAATTTAATCGAAAATCTTTTAAAGGCAGCCACCATTTCTATGCTTATGGGATAGAAAACATTTTAAGTTATTTTAGCTTACGTGCCGAAGTTATCACAGCAATCATGGTGGTTGTAATAGAAGAAGTTGGAATCAACTTTGAATCGCTAAGAAAGCAAAAAGTACTCCGAACCAATAGCAAAGAATTTGTCAAAATAAAGCCTTGTGGTGGGATAACGATCAGCACCATCAAAAAGCGAGCAAGAAGAAGACAAGTACGAGATATTGGTGCCACCTATTTAAAAGGAACGCCTCTTCCTGGTGACATAGAGTGTATAGATATAAACGCTGAGTTTGCAATTAAATATGCTTTGCAGGTAAATCAATATTTTATTGAAAAGACAGGTAAGAATTTTCTCTTTTTGACAAACGATGGCAAGCATATTGATGCTGTCAGGCTGGTTTCTGAAACGGCAATAAAGGGAAAAATGAAAAAGTTATCTTATGAAGCTTGTCCAAAATTAGCGAAACTTAATCCTTCGATGAAAGGAGTGCGCGTATCGAAAGGAGTTTTGATTTGGTTGGAAAGTGATGGTGATGCTATGAGATCAGCAAGATATATGGGGAATACCGTCGCAACTGCTTTGAAAAACTACATCCCCAAAGAGCTACAAGAATTGCAACATAGAAAAAGAATAAGAAAATTCCAAAGTATCTTGTCTTTATTGGTTGCTGCTGATTCAAAGATGCCACATGAAAATATGGCAATGGACAAAAGTGAATATGTTCAATGGTTAAAAGATATTTTTGCTGACAAAGACCTAGAAGGACTGGTTGTAGATGGTTTTCTTTCGTCTATACAGAAAGATTCTGAAAAGATTGTATTAAGGACAGATGTTCAATCTATATCACAGGTCATTTTAGCGGCTAAAAATCATAACACTGAATCGGTTAGGAAGAAATGTGCTGATATTATTCGGGCAATTGAAGCTGAAGGATCACGAAAAATGGTGAGGGATTTAAAGCGAGCCTATGATCAGCTTGAAGGTCAGCTGAGTTAAGGACATTTAATGAATACAGCAATGTTAACTAGGCAGGAAACGCAACCAGATATAAGCAAAGGAAATCGTTCTCACTCCCTAGAATCCTATTCGACTGCTAAGCTTTCGTGGCTTATGTGTGAAGAAAGTGAGTGCTGGTTTGTAAAGTACTCAGGAATGACAGCAAATTACAATGAAAATAAAGGTAAATGGGAAGGTTGTGCTAAAGTTTCATTTGCTCATCTTGTAAATGGTCGCCAACGTTTGTGTGAGCCTCAGTTTCATTTTCTTAAAGCTGAAATACAAGCTAGTTGTGTCTATTTGGTTCAAAGCGCCTACACAAAAGCTGAATACTTAGATAGCTATGTTAGAGATATTTGTCGCTTGATTAATTTTCTAAATGCGCATTATTCAAAGTCAGAAAGTAAATCACAATTCTTGTCATTTGCACAAATTACTCATAGTGATATGCAAGCGTATTTAGAGTTTGTCACTGAAGATGACGAGTACATTGAAATAGCTGAAAAACTGATCTTAGATAATCCAGAAAAATATTTTTCGGGAAATAAATTAAATGAATCGCGACTTATCAGTGATTTGCGTATCTCAAAACTTAGATACAAAAAGCTCAAAACACAGCTTTTTGTTTTGATTAAAAATGAAATGCAACTATTATCAACCAGAGATGCTGAGCGAGAGTTTCGAAGCGTCCTTCCCAGTAAGCTGCACAGGGATAGAGAGGATTCAGGTAAAATTAGCGAATCTTCACTAAGCCGAATACAAACCCATTTGAACTATCTTTTTGTTTCCAACAGTGTGCTCAAAGAACCGTTGGCAGTTAATATTAAAATGGATTTGTCAGAGTTTTCTTCTGACAATGTACTGGTGAAAAGAGTTACGCCTATAGTGCCGTTGTGTACTCATTCGTACATTTATTCAAAAGTACTTTGGTTTCAACAAGATGTTGCTATTGAGTTAAAAAAATATGTTGAAGAGTACTTGAAAGTTTATAAGCAAAAAACGTCACACTTGAGTAAAAATACGCTTAATAAAAATGGTAAAAGTTATCATGATCAAACTTTGACTGAAGTGAAAATGCCGGCAGCATTGAAGTCTATATATGTTAAACAATTTCAAGAAACTCAAACTAACAAGCGTAAAAATACTAATAACGCTTTCTATAGAAATCACCTGTCAGTACTCGACCTTGTGAGACTAAATGCTATTTCTGTGATGATGCTTATTTTTATTAATTCAGCATTACGCGACAAAGCAGTTAGAACGCTAGAACGAGACTGTTTACGCATGAGTATTTTGGACGGCCTTTGGGATATCGAGTATTACAGATTAAAAGATGGTAGCAATATAGATTGGGTTAAGTCTTCAAAGCCAATCCCGAAGCCAGTTTTCGATGCAGTGGATAACCATATTGAGCTAATTGACAAGTTAGAAGAGTACTTTGACATAAGTATAAGTGAACAAACTGACAGGCAAAGCTTATTTCCTGATTTTCTCAAACCCAGTTCAAAGTCAAGCAATCCAATGACATACGATAGTGTCATTAAGTGGTTTGATATTTTTTCAGACTGGATTGAAGTGCCAGTAGCAGAAGATGATAAAAGGTGGTATGTAAGGCCGCACCAGCTCCGACGTACTTTTGCAGTCCTGTTTTTCAACACGTTTAAAAAGAGCTTATCAACAACACTAAGTTGGATGTTTGATCATGAGAACTTGGAAGTCACAATGGGATATGCCGAGTCAAATTCAAGCCCAGAATGGCAAGAAGAAGCACGTCGTTTTCTTTTAGAGTTATCGAAAGATAACCAAGAATATTTGGTTGAGTTAAGTGATAACTTAAACGACTTAAAACAAGATATTGCAAATAAGCCAGATTACGAAATAGACCTGATAAGTGAAAATTATGACTCCTATATCAATAATTTCCTACGTGACAAAAATATTAAATGGGAACTAATGAACGACAACAAATTATTTATGTACGTGGAGGGAGAGTAAGGTGGCGAAATTTCAAAAAGGTCAAACTTCAGAGAGTAAAAGGATAGAGCAAGCTGCGAAAAAAGAGTCGATTGAAAATAAGCTTGAGCAATTGAAATTAGCAATTTCAGGTAATTATGCAATTTTCGAACTTTGTAAAGAGACCCAGCTTACTCTAAAAGACGTACAGGATTGGAAAAATCCTCACTTAAAGATTATTCGCTTTAGTTATAATACTTTAAAATGTCATGAGAGCTTTAAGCAAATCAAAACGGAGCTGGCTAACTACAATAAACTTATTTATCAGACTTCCAGCTTTGTTCAACAGAAAAAAAAGAAGACTCAGAACCCTACTGCAACAGAAGGGTTGAGTAAGAATGAGCTCAAAGATAAAGTCAAAATACTTGGGGAGGAAAACATTCAATGGTTACATAATTGCATTTTATTACATCGAATGTATTGCGAACTTAAACGAATGGTACCCGAAGAAATTCAAGGAAAAATAAACTATCAAAAAGCCTTAGCTAGGCACGCGAAAGCTATGGAAAGAAATGGACTTAGTTTGGTTGTAAACAATGGAAATGATTAAGTGTTACTTACTGCTAAAAATCCAGATTTAATAGAAGTAGTCTGTTCAAACTCAGATACATCAAAGTACCCATTTTTCTTGTATCAAGACAGAAGCATTTGTTTTGAATTAAATGATTTTATATATTTTCGAGCGGGTGGATCTAGAGCAAACCATTTTGGGAAAAGGCCAACTTATAAGGTGCTGGTAGAGACCTCTGAAAGGTTAAATGTCTTTTTAGAATTTTTAGAGCGAGAAAGTAAGACATTTTATGATGTTGATGATGCTGTCATTTTTCAGTATTGCGAATATTACCAGAAGCAGAGAAGCGTCAATGTTGCAGACTCTACACTTAAACGAGCAGTTAGAGATGTCCTTGGTTTTTACGTATATTTGCAAGACCAAAACAAAGACTTAAAGTTGATCACAGTTAGTGATGAAAGTGGAAGCAATATAGCTGCTGACGCATACGATTACAACATACATGCGATTCGACAATTTAACCCTTTATCAAAGAAAACCTTTTATACACATGATTGCTTAGCGAAGAAAAACAACATAACCGAAAGCATTGAATATATTAAGAGCTATGAAATTGAGATGTGGCTAGAGGCAATCGAAGAATATACTGAAAATGAGTATATAATTGAGCGCTGGTACGCATATACAAACCTCTTAGAATGGACGGGCTCTAGAATTGAAGAAATCTATGAGCTTAATCTAAATGACATTATTACCAGATATGAGGCCGAGCAACCGTTTAGAGTCAGAGTGGGTAAACAAGGAACGAAGGGGTATGGTGAGTATCGGTATCCAGACATGTGTGATTCAGTATTTAGCGAAATTTATCACTTCGCTATTAGAACTCGAGACTTTATAAATAAATCAGGTAGAAAAATTCACCATTGTCTGTTTGTTGATCATGAATCAGGTGAACCACTAGGGTTTGAGTACTTTCGAAAAATGTATTACGACGTAATCAAAGAAAGTAGATTTGCAAATGCGTTAAATGGGATGTCAAACCACAATTTCAGGCATCGTTATTTTACTCGTTTGCTGCACAAATTATTTTTGCATAATGGGCGTAAACTTAATTTAAAAGAAGCAGCGGACGAAGTGAAAAGGGATTCGTTACATGCAAGCATAGACACTTTGTCTACATATTTAGATTTAAGTTACAATTTTGACGAAGAAGATAATGTGACTGAAGGCTTTTCCAGAAAAGAAATCAAAGAGCAAAAAAAGTTGGCTGTTTTCATTAGTGATATTAAAAAGGCGCTGGTTCAGGGGACGTTCACCGAAACAGAGGCTCTTGAGAACATCTTTAGTGCGACAAATAGCTTAATAAATTCAAAATAAGCAAATGATGAAAGCTCTGTTCCATTTTCCCAATCCATCAAGTTTCGACTAAATGAAGATTTCAATTAGGCAATTTGGCTTCATGTTAGCTTCGGTTGTTAATAAACAAAGAGTTACGAGCAAGCCTTCCTATATGAAACGAAGTCCAATAGGACATTCCCTACAAGCGCGTATGTTGTCACAAGCTATGCGCAAGCTTACCGGTAACTTGAAAAAATCTAATACCATGTTGATTTTCATTAACCAAATTCGGATGAAAATAGGGGTAATGTTTGGTAACCCAGAAACCACAACAGGTGGTAATGCGTT
>Ga0316207_10001829_pt1 | contig 24197 bp, 19 predicted proteins | sample 6weekpyrite_MG_FD_204943 | JGI IMG/M metagenome (GOLD analysis project Ga0316207, IMG submission 204943) | Microbial mat bacterial communities from mineral coupon in-situ incubated in ocean water Damariscotta River, Maine, United States -... | ecosystem: Environmental > Aquatic > Marine >... | reverse complement strand
CTGTACCTAATTTAAGAAAATCTCTTCTTTTCATAGTTTTCTCACTTTGGTGTTAATATTTTTAAATCAACCGGGCCTTTTTCAGGCAACAAAGTATCCTGAAAGCTCTAATCAGACGATTAATGCTCGCACTAAATGGTTGAATAAATTATTTGATTTATTTAAGTAGCGGTGGTTGAGTTGAACCAGCCACTTAACTGTCATGGATGGCTTATGAAATAGGAGGCGGGGTTAATGGTTTTGGATTTTGATATGTGTAGTTTAATTCAGGAAATATGCGTAATTCTTTATCAGCAGGCAGTTCAAAATTAAAGCCTCCTGGTTTAAATTCAATATAAATATGTGCACTGTAAACCTGGCAGTGTAAACAGCCTGAATCACAACAAGAAAAATCACATATTGAATCGTTAGCCAGGTTTGTTTCAGAGTGATCTTCTGTACGACTGGAATGACAGGGAGAAGCTGGTGCTTCCCGACCTGCTTTATTTGAATTTTGTGTTGTAGAAAGAGAGTCAGTAGCTGTGCTTGATGAATGCTTACAGCCATTAAAAGCCATTACATTTTGTGAAAATATTAATGCAGCCGCCACAAAGTAAGAAATTAGACTTAAACGCTTTTTTACATTTTTATTAGAGAACAACATTATTGCAATTACCAAATACTTAAAAAGCACCACTTTCCATGAAAAAACCAGAATTAACGCTTTTTTTTAATAATAAAGAGATATTGACAAATGTCAATAAGTGGCGACTTATATACTGCTAATTAATCAATACACTTATAAATTAATTAATTAAACAAATAAGACACACTCTCTTCTTTATGCGTCAAATAGATCAATGAAGTCTATAGTAAAGCTAAAATATAACGCACAAAAAACTTGTGCATAAATTGGCACAGACTTAATTTTATAATCAAACATTAAATTGTGGGGGTTTAACAATCTCAATCCATTGCCAGTCGATATTTAGAACATGACGCCAATAAAACTGTAAGCCTAGCCGATCAATTTTAACCGTGCTCCAGGTATGGCTCTCAACTTTGCTATACATTAGTTTTCTAGCGAGTATTTGTACTGGTTTGCATTTATCAAGTACTTCGCTTGGTAAATCCATCAACAAATTCTCAACTTCTGGATAAAAGCTTTCCAGTTTTTTGTAGATTTCAGGGATGTTTTTCATTATAAATTACCACTTAATTAAAGCTAACAATGTATTTGCATATAACACTTTTAGAAAATATTTAGCTGACTTGCAACAATTTACACGCAATTACCCGCCAACTTGTGGCGGGCACATAAAAGCGTTACTCCGAATATTTTCTTCTGGAAAACGTTTCATACAAAACGGGTACAACAAATAAAGTAAGCAACGTAGCACTCACCAGACCACCTACCACCACCGTGGCTAATGGCTTTTGTATTTCTGAACCAATACCACTGGATAACAGTAAGGGGATAAGCCCCAGAGCTGAAGTAATCGCCGTCATTAACACCGGGCGCAAGCGCGATACTGCGCCATCAAACACACTGTCTCTTACGGACTGGCCGTCTTCAACCCGTTGATTGATTGAACTTACCATCACCACACCATTTAACACCGCAACCCCTAACAGGGTAATGAAACCAATGGAGCCGGGGACGGATAGGTACAGACCGGAGACATAAAGACCCGCTATACCACCAATCAGTGCTAAGGGAACATTCAGCATAATCAGTAAAGACTGACCGACCGAATTAAATGCAAAGTACAATAATAAAAAAATCAAACCCAAAGAAATCGGTACAACAATCATCAATCGTGCCTGAGCACGTTGCTGGTTTTCAAACTGACCACCAAACACCACGGTATAACCAGGTGGCATATCGATTTCGTCATTGATACGTAGTTCCAGCTCAGCAACCAGGCCACCCATATCACGGCCCTCGACATTGCTTTGAATAACCACACGGCGCTGTACATCATCACGGCGAATTTGTGGTGGGCCGGTTTCAATTTCAACGTGTGCAACCTCCCCCAATTTCACCCATGCGCCGTCAGGTGCCTGTAATATCAGACTACGAATGGCTTCAACATTATTACGATATTCTTCAGAGAGACGCACATAAATGTCATAACGTTCATTGCCTTTAATCACCTGCCCGGCGGTACGTCCCCCAATAGCATCAGCAACCAGATTCATAACCTGTGAAACCGGGATGCCGTAGCGAGCCAGCCTGTCACGATCGGGTCGTACGGATAATTGAGCTTCACCACCGATTTGCTCCATGGCCACGCCGCGAGTGCCTTCGACCTTTTTCACCAGAGCTTCTATTTCACTGCCTTTTTTTGCAAGCATATCCAGATCTGAGCCAAACAGTTTAATCGCCAGCTGTGCACGAACACCGGAGAGTAATTCATCGACACGGGTGGCAATGGGTTGCGAAAATGAAAATAACAGACCTGGGTGCTCGGACATTTTTTCTTCCATGAGCTTTTGCAGTGCCTGGCGGTTTGTGGCACTGGTCCATTCACTGACGGGCTTTAAGCCGACAAAGGTTTCGATATTGGAAACCGGCTCCGGGTCACCCCCAATTTCTGCACGGCCGACTCGACTGGTGGCATAAATGACTTCGGGAAAAGTTAACAATGCAGCCTCAAGTTTTCCGGCGACTTTTAGTGACGTATCCAGACTCGATGATGGCGCTAAAGTGGTTCTGATGTTTAACGTACCCTCTTCCAGTTCGGGGACAAATTCGGTTCCCAGAAAGGGCACTAATATCATTGAGCCGATAAACAGAACAACGGAGCTAATAACAATTAAACGTTTATTATCCAGTGCCTGCTTTAAACGTAAACGATACTGTTTATCAATGGGGCGTAACACCGGACTTTGTTTTTCAACCACACCCTTTTTAAACAGGTAAGTTGCCAGTGCGGGAATAACCATCAGCGCCACAATTAATGAACCAAACATAGCCAGTAGAATAGAAATGGCCATGGGTTGGAACATTTTGCCTTCAACACCCTCCAGTGCAAATAGCGGGGCAAATACAATGGTAACGATAAGTACGGCAAAAAATACCGGGCGGGCAACCTCTTTCGCGGCCTGTTGAATACGTATCGCCATACCATGATTATCGCGACTGACATCAAAGGGATCCGCATCGTCGAGTGCGACGGATTTTTTAATGTGTAATTCATGATCCGCATCTGGACGACTTAAGTGACTGAAGATATGCTCCATCATCACCACCGAGCCATCTACCAGCATGCCAATGGCAATCGCCAGGCCACCCAGTGACATTAAGTTAGCCGATACATTCCAATAGGCCATTGCCATGAGCGCCAGACCAATTGAAATGGGGATGGATAACAGCACCAGAAAAGTAGCACGGATATTCATCATAAATAACAGCAGAACAATAATGATCAGCACGAAAGCCTGAAGTAATGCGGTTATAACCGTATTAACCGCCTGATTAACCAGGCTGGCCTGATCATAGAAGGGCTCCATGAATACACCATCGGGTAGTGCGGTTTGAATAGTGGCAATACGCGATTCAATACCATCAATTGTCGCTTTGGTATTTGCACCCAGGCGTTTTAATACAACGCCGGCAACCACTTCACCCAGGGCTTGTGGGTTGCCTTCTTTATCACGTCGGGTAATAGAAACCGCACCCTGGCGAATTTCAGCACCAAACGCAACATTAGCCACATCTTTGACTTTTACCGCAATACCATCCACTATTTTTAACGGTACATTGCCAATATCACGCAAGCCATCTTCGCCACTGCGTACCCAGCCAACACCGCGTATCACTAATTGCTCATCACCTCTGTCCATATACCAGCCACCGGCATTACGATTATTATCTTCAATGGCTTTTGCGACATCATCACCTGTCAGATCATAGGCTAACAGGCCTTGTGGACTAAGCTGTACCTGATACTGGCGAACTTCACCACCAAATGACAACACCTCGGTTACACCCCCGACGGGCATAAGTAATAACTTAACGATCCAGTCGTTATAACTACGTAGTACAGTGGCGTTATATTTCACCGGGTCATCGGCTCTTAAAATATACTGGTAAACCTGCCCCAGCCCTGAGGTATTCGGGCCTATGCCCGGTGTGCCAATGCCATCGGGAATGTCTTCACGAGCGGTTTGTAAGCGTTCAAATACCAGCTGGCGGGCAAAATAAATATCCGTGCCCTCTTTGAATACAACCGTAATAACCGATAAGCCGGTTTTTGAAATGGAACGCACCTCCTTAACATCCGGCAGGCTGTACATTACCGCTTCAATGGGAAAGGTAATTAGCTGCTCAACTTCTTCCGCAGCCAGACCCCGTGCAACGGTATTAATTTGCACCTGCACATTGGTGACATCGGGAAAGGCATCGAGATTTAATTTTGGCAACACCACCGTTGCACCCACCATCATTGCCAACAGAGCAATAATCACCAGCAGGCGACTGCCTACTGCCATATTAATTAATTTATTTAACATGTTAGCCCGCCTCAGTGGTTATGAATTTCAAAGCCGCTTTTCGCCAGCTCAGACTGAACAAAAAACGCACCTTCAACAACAACAGATGTACCGGGTTTTATGCCATCAATAATGGCTTTGCCATCACTCACACGCAGCAGCTTAATTTCGACGCCTTTGAATTCCCCCGCTTCATCCTGCTCTACCAGAACCTGCCAGTCTCCATCTGGGCTGCGCAATACGGCGGCTTCTGGTACGGCCAGGGCTTTTGTATGATTAGAGGTTTCAATTTGTGTATTAACAAACAGACCGGGGTGCAGTGCATCATCCCTATTTTCAACCAACAGGCGAATACCCGTGGTACGCGTTGTTTCATCCAGCGAGTGGTTGATTTGTGCCACTTTTGCAGGAAACACCCGCGCATTAAATGTCACGCTGGCACTATTTCCCACTTTAATGTCATGGGCTAACGCAGGTGAAACATTGGCAACAACCCAGAGACTGGCTTCATCGGTAATACGAATCAGCTCCTGCCCCGGTTCTGCCAGCTGCCCCAGAATGTAATTTTCTTTTAATATGGTACCGTCACTGGTCGCCACCAGTTCAAAACGACCATTTGCGTGGGAAAAATCTTCACTGGTAATTAGCGATTCAATTTGCTTTGTTGTCATGCCATAGGCTTTAACCCTGGCTTTTGATAGTTCCCACTTAACTTTGGCTTCGGTGTAACGGCGTTCAGACACCACCTTTTTTCCCAGCTTTTTCACACGCTTCCATTCACGATCGACGACTAATAAGTCACCCTGTGCTTCGGCCATTTCCACACTGGAAAGCGTGATAACCGGCTGCCCTTTCTTGACAGCTTCACCTAACATGACATGACGGTCTATCACCTGTGCTGAAATACGCGGTGTAATAGAAGCGGTTTTATAGCTATTAAATCTCACTTCACCCGGTGCCTTAATGGCGCTATTAATGAATTGTGGCTGGAGAGATTTGACCACAATACCGGCTGCCTTCATTTGTGTATTGTTGAGTTTGGTAACACCTTCTTCTTTGTGCTCATCATGGCCACCGTGCTCATCTTCACCACCCTGTTTTTCTTCATCATGGTGTTCATCTTCATCATGATGCTCTTCGGTTTTCTCAGCATGTTTTTCATGGTCACTATGAGACTCGCCAGCCATCTCTTCATGTTTCTCATTATGATCCCCAGCGGACGCTACTATTTGTGTGTTTATTAGTGAGCCGCTAAACAGCAGCAGCATAAATAATGTTTTAGTATTCATGTTAATTAATTCCTATTTATTCTTTACTGGTGAATCGATTTCAATATTTAACCAGTTATCAATCGTATTAGTCTGGCTCATCCATTCAAAAGCGACCTGCCAAAGTTGATAGCGTAATTCCAGACCGCTAGCCTGTGTTTCCAGTACCTGTTTCAGCTGCAATAAATAATCTGAGGCACTAATATCGCCGGACTTCCAGAGTTGCTTAATCAGGCTGAGCTGTTGTTCAACACTTTTGCGACTTTCCTGTCGCCAGGCATTCCAGGTATTGCGCAACTGACGATAGCGTTCGGTCGTCGCAATCAGGCCAGCGCGGGTTTTTCGATAAGTCAGCTGGGTGCGTTGCTGACGAGCAATTAAATCCTGTTGTGCCGCATCGACCTCTGCACTGAAACTGTTGCGGATATTGAGCGGAATACTTAGATTAATACCCACAAGCGATTCCTCACCTTCTGTACCTGCAGACACACCGATGGTAGGGTTCCAGGCTTTTTCACTTTTACGTAAGTTAAGCTGTTCACGGGCCACCTGCACCTCGGCCAGTTGACTGCGGATAACGGGTAACTGTTGCAGAAAACTTTCCAGTTCAATATTAAGCTTGGGTTCGGGTAAAGCTTCAGGTAAATTGGGTAAGCTCATGGGCATGACGCCCAACAAGGCACGAAGTTTTTCATTGGCCTCGGTGCTATTTGCCAGCGTGTTAGCCTGCGACAATAATGCCTGGCTATAGGCCAGGCGGGCCAGATTTAGTTCTACCCTGGATAAGTCACCCGCCCGATAGCGCCGTCCGGCAATGTCTTTAAACTCCTGCATTAATTGCAGTGTTTCTTTACTGAGCAGGGCCAGCTCTTTACCGGTCTGGTTCTGAGCCAGTGCGGTGAGCAGGTTACTCATGAGCGACTGAACATTTATCTCATATTCGGCCATGGCCTGTTGAAATCCAGCCCGCGCCATGCCGGTACGACTGCCCTGCTGATCTCCCCAGTCAATGGTTTGGCTGATCCCAATACGTTGAGTTTTTACATCGGTATCTTCATAATCTATTTCCAGCTCAGGGTTATAGATGGCCTGATTTGATGCTTTCAAGCCTGCTTTGGCCGACAGAAGATCGGCTTTTGCTGCCTGTAAATCAGGATGGTCTGCCAGAGTGCTTTTTAATAAATTTAACAGCGGTGGAGACACCTGTATGCTATCCGAAGTAGTTTCTGCTAATGCACCATGCATAAGCAGAATGCTTGCAAGCAAGCCCACGCAGCAAGCTGCCGGGGATATAAAGTTTTCATGTGGTTTTCCTGACTAAAATTTAAATACGATAAGTCGTTGTTGCAAACACGTCGCAACAATATTATTGAATTTCAGTTCAGGCTTTAGGTGGTTGAAAAGGTGGATCGAGGATGAGTGAATGTAACGGCTCATTGAGAACAGGTAAATCAATTAAATTATCAACTGCCTGAATATGTGTTATTTGGCTGATAAATCCAATCATATGAGAGGATACATGACACATATGATCACAGCTGGATGTATCAAAACCATTTTCTAATATAGTGTTATCAGTTGAGTTGGCTTGTGAGTGAACATGATGTGACTCTATTGTGTCCTCAGTATAAATATTCATCGCCGAGACCAGATTAGCAGCCAGCAAGTTAAATATGATAAATAATATGAGGATTGGTGACTTCATTATGATCACTATCACATAAATGCCTTAATCTTTCAAATGTAAAATAAATGATGGATATTATTAGGGACTATTTATGATTAAGTTTGAAGAACGTTTAACTGATTACATTTAACCATGACAGTTACACAGAATAATTTACACCGTCATTATGAGCAGTCATGTTGCTCTGATTTACAGGTGCTATCCTTGCAATCTGATATGTCCGAATCACACTCTAAAGATTCGTTATTTTTGAGTTCACTATGCGCATCTTTAATAATTAAACGCGCACCATTTAGAATCACCAGGGCAATTAAAGTACCAATGATTATATCCGGCCATCGTGAATCAAGCAGCCATACTAATACCCCCCCAGTAATTACACCCGTATTGGCGATAACATCATTTTTAGAAAAAATCCAGCTAGCACGCATGTGTACTTCACCGTCTTTGTGTTTTTCGATTAGTCTCAAGCAATAAATATTGGCCATTAATGCGATCACACCCACTCCCATCATTAAAACTGAAATGGGTTCACTACCAATAAAAATACGACGTAGAATATCTACAAGTATCATGGTACCGAGTGCAGCCTGAAACCAACCACTTAGCAATGCAGCTTTTGCTTTGTGTTGAATGCTTTTTCCTATTGCATATAAACCAATCGCATAGACAATAGCATCGGCAAGCATATCTAAAGAGTCGGCAATCAACCCTGTAGACTGCGCATACCATCCCAGGCTAATTTCAAACACAAACATAAAGCCATTGATAGCCAGCAGACTGATCAATATACCCTTTTGTTCTTTGTCTGTTATTTCTATTTCACAACCGCAATCCGACATTTTTATAAATCACCTTCAGCACTTTCATCTTTTGCTGATTTTTTATTCCACAAAATAATTGCAAGAATAATTAAGCCAAGCTGTACCAGTAAACCCTGAAGATTTGGATAAACGCCCAGTAAATCAATACGAATAAAGTTAACAGGATTGGAGACGATTAACCCGGCTTCCTGTAAAGCTGCAATACCTTTTCCTGCAAAAACAATAGCAAGCACAAACATTAAACCACCGGTCACTGCAAAAAACTGTCGTAGTGGTAATCGCACGCTATAACGCATAATTAACCAGCCGAGGACAGCCAGAACTGCAACGGCTGTCATAAAACCACTCAGTCCCATCGTTTTACCCGCTTCGTTGGTTTGCGCCCACAGTGCCTGATAGAATAATATGGTTTCAAAAGCTTCACGATATACAGCAATAAATGACAGGCCCGTTAATGTCCATAAGGTGCCGGACGTTAATGATTTATGCATGCTGTCATCAATAAATTTTTTCCATTTGGCTGCACTGGTTTTGTCGTGCATCCAGAAACCGACATAAAGTAAAACCAACGTGGCGACAATAGCCGCGACACCTTCCGTGATTTCGCGGGATGCACCTGAAATATTAACCAGAGATACTGAAGCCCACCATGTAAACACACCAAGTACCAGTGCACTGATCCAGCCAAGATGAATATAAAGCAACCCATCCTGACGTTTAGTGCGTACCAGAAATGCTGCCAGCGCAGCGACAATCAGCAGCGCTTCTAAACCTTCACGCAACAAAATAAAAAATGCACTGGCGAAGGCCGCACCACCAGATAAACTTTTGCTGCTCAATAGCTCATCCGCAATATCTAACTTTTCATTAATCAATGTAATTTCATTTTCAATTACATCAACACTTTCGCCTGCACGGATTTTATTACGTAAGTCGGTCATGGCAATTTCAATCTCAAGCCTTAGCGGTTTGTCGAATGCATTAATATTTTGTTCAACCAGTTCAAAACCTTCAAGATACGCTTCTACGGCATATTGATAAGCTTGTTTACGGTCATTATTTTTATACGCAATAAGCACATCATCGAGACGCTGTTTTGAATAAGCAAGACTGGACTCAACATCATATAAAACTTCCGGATGATGTCGCAGATAAGCCATGATCTGTGCGCCATTATTACCATACAAATCTTCTGCCTGATCCGGTGTAGTGGTCGTCAGTTTATTCATATTTAATAATGGACTTTTATTGATATCAATATCAGCTGCCTGCACTGCCAGACTGCCGACATAAAAGGCCAATGACCAGCGATCATCATCACTGAGCTGATCATATGCCTTCATAGCCGTGTCACTCACACCCTGTGTAATAGTGCTATGCAAACCAAATAATGTACGTTGTTTATAACGTTCTATATCATGGAAATTAATCGGTGGCGGCTCCATGCCGGCTGCCGCAGGACCATCACCAAAACCTTCTGCACCATGACATGAGGCACACTGTTCAGCATACAGTTGTTTTGCTTTTTCAAGGTCCGGTTGTTTACGAGGCACAACAACTATTTCATAAGCACCGATAATATTGTGATGCATCTGTGTTGTTAACTGACTGACTTTTGCAGAAGTTTCTTTTTGCTGTACCCATAATGTCAGGGTTTGAGCCTGTTCTGCTAATTCAGATTTGATGCTGTGTTCTGGCAAATCATCAAGCTGTTGCGATATACCGGCTGCAAAATCCACCATTTCAGCATATTCAGCTTCATTAACAACCTGACCCTCTTCCACAGCACCACTGTAGTCCACGCCGACATAATCAATTAGCTGTAATAATTGCTGGGTTTCAGCCAGCAGTGATTTGCTTAGTAGCATGAATACTATAAATAGATAAAAAGAAGCTTTCATAACACTATCTCAGTAATTAATCCCAAAATAAACGCGAATGATAACAGTTATCATTCGCGCAATAAACAACCTTTGTCTTCTTGGAACTCAAAAGTCCATGACAGCCCAATCAGACGTAACCGTAGTCAATCCCAAAGCCTCCCAATTTTGCATACCACCGCGATACCAGATCAGTTTGTTAGCGGGGTAGCCGCGTTTGAGCAGTCCTTTGATGCTGGTGGACGATTGCCTGCACCAAGGGCCATTACAGAACATCACCAGCGTCCTGGCCCTGGAAAAATCCCAGGATCCGTTGCTGTGCCTGGCACCAAATTGCTTCTCCATTATTTCCCGTACTTTGGTGGGATCAGTCTTACCGCTATCAAGCCTGTTAGTCGGAATATTCACCGCCCCGGGAATACCGCCTTTTTCTACTGAGCCCGGCTTACGGGAATCGATAACCAGTATCGACTTGTCGCCGTCGCTCATTTTCTTCAAATAATTCAGCATTTCCAGTTCACCTACGGTTCTCACTCCTGGTGCCAGTTCGATTGGCTGAATGCAGAACGGAGGGCACTTGCGCGAAGTCCTGGCGAATGCCGGATTGATACGGTTGTCCTGATTCTGGTTGCGCATAATGGTTACTTTCTGGCCATTATGTAAAACCTGAACCGAGGGTAGATCAGCAGTAATATTTACGTCCATCGCTAATGATATGCCGGGCGATATCAAGGCTGTGATCAAGGCAGTTACAGCTAAAGTTTTATGATGCAGCATTTATCTTCTCCTAAAATTATTCTAGCTCTTCTACCCTATTTACATGGCGTACTTGCGCATATACGCTGTCAATATTTCAAGATCACTTTCGCTAGGGGAAACAATCTCATTTCCATTTTGACTCATTGATTGCATACGAGCGTTCATACGTTCTACTGTTTGTGGCCATCGTTCTGCGCTGTGTGATTTAGGGTTGGGTAATGCATGGCACTGGGTACAATACCGATTAACTAGCTTAGCGCCTTGAGATTTCGGTTTGGGTAATTCCGTAATGTCGCCTATTTTAGGTTTCCCTTTACCACCCCACATCATCCCGCCGCCACAGCCTCCACAACGATCCATGCCACACATCCCCCTTGAGAAAAACTTACTTTTTCCTGAAGAGGATGTGACATCTTTTTGTGAAAAGGGATTTTCATCTGCATGGACTGTATTAACCGATAACAACCCCAATCCAGTAAAGCTAAATAAATAAATTATGACAAGGCTTACTCTTTTCATGACTTTTCTCCAGTGTGACAACAAACCGATCTATAACATTCACAGCGTATTCATCACTCTCTCAAGTTTGGCCTTTACTTCTTTACCGGTTTCACTGATTTTAGGGTCATTGACTATTCCCAATACTGATTCAGGATCCATAAATTCGACATACACACTGTTATCCTTATTTTTACGAACGACCACATTGCAGGGAAGCAATGTCCCAATTGAGGGATCGGCTTCAATCACCTGATAAGCTAAATTAGGATTACACGTCCCCAGAATTCGATAAGGCTTCATATCCAGATCAAGCTTCTTTTTCATTGTTGCGGCAACATCGATTTCGGTTAATACACCAAACCCCTCTTCCGACAAAGCTTGTTTAACCGAATCGATAGCTTGATCAAAATCGATATTAACGTTTTTACCAAATGTGTAATTACTTGAGTTCATCTTAACTTCCTCTTTATAATTTCAATAATAAATGACTCTCCTTATCAAACAGGTTTAACTGCTTGATAAAGCGTCATTGTTCCAAATATCGTGCTAAATGTTTTTGTTTCCTTAATATCAACAAAACCAGCCTGATCAAATATCGTTACAAGTTTCCCAGCAACATTATCATTTGTATTTTTGAAGCCATCTAGTAATTGAACAAACAAAAACAAACCACGCATTACAATATTACTGGACCGACCCCAATCAGCAATATGTAGTTCTGATCCTGGCTTAAGAACACGTAATAGTTCTTTGGCTGTACGCTCTTTATCTATCCATGACAAATGATGGAAAAACAAACTCGAGACAACCCGATCAAAACAATTAGATGGATAAGACAGGTTGTAAGATAAGCCTTGATCAAACTGTATTAAAGTATTTAATTCCCTGGACTTCTTTTTTGCTATAAGCAAAATAGCTGGATCGCCATCAACACCTGTAACATCGAGCTGATTATTTTGCTGTTTAATCCATATTGCCAAAGTGCCTGTTCCACACGCCAAATCAAGTACTTTTTGTCCAGAGCTAAAGTTCGCTTGTTTTATAAGCGTCTGTTTAAACGTTTTTTCTCGTGTTGTTATACCCACCACGACATCGTAAAAAGGCGTAAGCCAATGAAACCTAAGTGCGGGCACATATTGTTGTTTTTTTGAGTTTTTCATCATTTCTCCATATGCATAATCCAAAACAAAATATTAATCAGAAAATAGCCATTGTGTACTCACTTCCGTGTGATATATAAACTCTAACTTCTTGCTAGACATACACTAATTCACTAATAAATATCTCATAGCGATACCAAATATTTTTTTCTTGAGAAAATCCCATATAACACTGGCAACACAAACAAAGTTAAAAATGTTGCACTAACTAAACCACCCACAACAACCGTGGCTAGAGGACGTTGAATTTCCGAGCCAACACCTGTGGCTAGTAACATAGGGATTAAACCAAGCGCCGCTATAGATGCCGTCATTAACACAGGTCTTAACCTTGATAAAGCACCTTCAAAGATAGATTGCTGCATATCCAGACCATCTTCATAGCGTTGGTTAATAGCATTGACCATCACCACGCCATTGAGTACGGCGACACCGAACAGGGCAATAAAACCGATTGATCCAGGCACTGACAGGTACTGTCCCGAAATAAACAACGCCGCTATGCCACCAATGAGAGCCAGTGGCACATTCAGCATGATAAGCAATGCCTGGCCTACAGAATTAAACGCAAAGTACAGAAGTAAAAAGATCAACCCTAATGACAACGGCACCACAATCATTAAACGTGCCTGTGCTCGTTGCTGGTTTTCAAACTGACCGCCATACACCACGGAATAACCTGCAGGTAATTCAATATCACTTTTAATGCGTTGATCGATTTCAGCCACAAGACCACCCATGTCCCGACCTTCCACGTTAGACTGAACAACCACACGACGCTGCACATCATCGCGTCGAATTTGTGGTGGCCCGGATTCAATCGCCACTTTGGCAACATCGCCTAAACGTACCCAGGCACCATCTGGCGATTGCAATATCAAACTATTGATTGCTTCAATATCACTGCGATATTCCTTAGCCAGACGCACATAAATATCGTAACGCTCATTACCATTAATAACCTGACCGGCTTCCTGCCCACCGATGGCGTCACTCACCAGTGACATCACCTGATCAATGGAAATACCGTAACGCGCCAACTGATCACGATTCGGCCTCACCACCAGCTGAGCTTCACCTTCGATCTGCTCCATGGCTACACCCCGCGTGCCTTCGATGTTGTTGACCAACTTCTCGATTTCCTTACCTTTCTCAGCTAATACATTGAGATCAGCACCGAACAATTTAATCGCCAGTTGTGCCTTAACACCTGAAAGCAGTTCATCAACACGCGTGGCAATCGGTTGAGAGAAGTTGATCATGATGCCGGGTATGACGGACATTTTTTCTTCCATCAACTCCTGCAATGCTCCACGATCACTGGCGGAAGTCCATTCATTCACTGGCTTTAAGCCAACAAAAATTTCCACATTAGATACCGCTTCCGGATCACCTCCCACTTCAGCACGCCCTGCGCGACTGGTCGCATAGGTAACTTCCGGAAATGACAGCAGTTGTATTTCCAGTTTCTGAGCAACAGATAAAGCCGTATTCAGACTGGAGGATGGCGCCAGGTTGACACGAATATTAAGTGTGCCTTCTTCCAGTTCCGGTACGAACTCTGTACCCAAAAATGGCAGTAAGCTTAGCGTTAAGATGAACATTCCCAATGCGACTGTAACCACCGTTTTTTTCTTCATCAAAGCCTGATTAAGAAACTTGCGGTAACCGCGTTCGATAGGTTGTAACACTGGACTGACTTTTTCGTTGACACCAGACTTAAAGACATAGGATGACAAAGCCGGAATCACCATTAGCGCAACAAGTAATGATGCAAACATCGCCAGCACAATGGAAATGGCCATCGGTTGAAACAACTTGCCTTCAACACCTTCAAGCGTAAATAGCGGAGCGAAAACAATAGAAATAATCATCACGGCAAAAAACACCGGGCGTCCGACTTCTTTGGCCGCTTCCATAATTCTTAAAGGCATGCCCTCTGAAGTTCGAGTAGCATCATGAGTCTCCTCAGAGCTAGAACGACTGGTTTCGTGTTGTTGATCTGGACGACTGAGGTGGCTGAATATATGTTCCATCATGACGACTGAACCATCGACCATCATACCGATGGCAATCGCCAATCCGCCCAGTGACATCAAGTTAGCCGATACGCCCCACTGCGCCATGACCATTAATGCGATACCAATTGAAATCGGTATGGAAAGCAGTACCAGTAACGTTGCCCGAAGGTTCATCAAAAATAAAAGCAATATAATGATGATTAGCACAAAGGCTTCCAGTAACGCTTTAGACACAGTGTTGACTGCCTGACTCACCAGATCAGCCTGATCATAGAACGGGTCAATAATCACGCCTTCAGGTAAGGCCTGTTGTATTGCAGGCAAACGCGCTTTGATGCCATCAATGGTGGCCTTGGTATTCGCGCCCATACGCTTCATCACAATACCCACCACGACCTCACCCAATGGTTTGATCTGCCCCTGCTCATCACGCATGGTCATAGTGACCGCACCCTGGCGAATTTCAGAACCAAAATTAACCTTAGCGACATCTTTCACACGGACCACCGTACCCTCATTCTGCTTAAGTGGAATATTGCCAATGTCCGCTAGTCCATTTTCTCCACTGCGCACCCAGCCGACACCTCGAATAATCAACTGCTCGGCACCACGATCCATAAACCAGCCGCCGGCATTATGATTATTGGCTTCTACCGCTTCAGTCACATCATCCGGTGTTAATCCATATGACAATAAACGTTGCGGATTTAGCTGCACCTGGTACTGGCGAACTTCACCACCAAAAGACAATACATCGGTCACCCCTCCTACAGGCATCAACAATAGTTTTACCACCCAGTCATTTAAACTGCGCAGGGTTTGCGCATCATAGGTTCCCGCCTGTTCTGCACGAATCATGTACTGGAAGACCTGACCCAGCCCCGAAGTATTGGGTCCCATAGATGGCATACCAACACCTTCTGGGATTTGTTCACGCGCCGACTGCAAACGTTCAAATACCAGCTGGCGGGCAAAATATATATCCGTACCTTCCTTGAAGACCACGGTAATTCGTGACAGGCCAGTTAATGATATGGAGCGCACTTCTTTCACATCTGGCAAGCTGTACATCACCGCTTCGATAGGAAAAGTAATCAATTGCTCTACTTCAGCTGAAGCCAGGCCTGGTGCTTCAGTGTTAACCGTTACCTGTACATTGGTGACATCGGGGAAGGCATCCAGATTGAGTTTTGGCAGAATCATACTGGCGCCAAATACTATGGCGACCAGTGCAATGATCACCAGCAAACGACTGCCTATAGAAATTTCTATGAGTTTATTTAACATGGATATTTCTCCCTAATCATCATCGCCAAAACCAGCTTTCGCTGACTCAGACCAGACAAAGAAACTGCCTTTAACCACAACCGGTGTACCGGCCTTGATACCACTGACAATCGCTTGACCATTGACGACACGTTCTACCTCCACGTCCTGTGATATAAACTCTCCCGATTCTGTTTGCATCATCACAATCCACTCGCCATCACTGCGCAATACCGCTTCTTCTGGTAGCGCTAATTCTTTTAGCTGAGCAGACGTTTCAATTTGTGTACTGACAAACATACCGGGATGTAGTGTTTCTTCTGCATTATCAATAGCTAAACGAATACCACTGGTACGTGTAGTTTCATCCAGTGAGTGGTAATGCTGAATAACCTTTGCGGGTAACACCTGACCATCAAAATTCACCGTAGCTTTATTACCAACATTGATTTGATTAACGACTGATGGGGGTACATTCGCTACCACCCACAGGCTGGATTCGTTGGTGATACGAATCAGCTCATGTCCCGGCTCCACCTGCTGACCTAGAATATAGTTTTCCTTTAATACCACTCCACCATGCGTTGCAACCAGTTCAAAGCGTCCATTGGCACGAGAAAAATCTTCACTGGCAATTAATTCAGTAATCTGAGTTTCATTCATGCCATAGGCTCTGACTTTGCCTTTAGCCAGCTCCCAGTTTATTTTTGCTTGCGTGTAACGGCTTTCAGATACGACTTTACGGCCCAGTTTTTTGACTCGCTGCCATTCACGATCAGCCACCAGTAATGCACCCTGTGCTTCTGCCATTTCCACACTGGACAAGGTCACAATGGATTGCCCTATTCGTACTGTTTCCCCTAGCTCTACATGACAACCAATAACCTGTGCAGTGATGCGTGGTGAAATAGCCGCGGTTTTATAAGTATTGAATTTCACTTCACCTGGCGCTTTGATGACAGAATGAATAATCTCTGGTTGCAAGGGCTTGACTACAATACCCGCCGCTTCAATTTGTTCTGTATTGAGAATAACGGCACCGCCTTCAGTGTGCGCTTCCTGTTCATTACTCCCACCTTGTGATTCTTCAGCCACTGCCTTGGGCAAGTTGGTAAATAAGCCGCTTAGCAGTAGCAGCATAAATAGTATTTTTGTATTCATATTAATGTCTTCCCAATGTTTCGGTATTGATGTTCAGCCAGTTATCAATGCTGGCGGTCAGACTCATCCAGTCAAAGGCTACCTGCCAGAGCTGATTTCGTAATTCAAGACCCGTCGCCTGTGTTTCCAGTGCCTGTTTGAGTTGCAATAAGTAATCGGCAGCACTGATGTCGCCCGCTTTCCAGAGTTGTTTTATAAGCATTAATTGTTGTTCAACGCTGCTGCTACTATGCAGTTGCCAGTTGTTCCACGCCTTTAGCAAATTACGATAACGTTCGGTAGTAACAAGTAGAGTGGCGCGGGTGTCACGATAAGCCAGGTGAGCACGCTGCTCTCTAGCAATCAAAGACTGTTGGGCAGCATCCACTTCAGCACTGTAGCTATTACGGATGTTCAGCGGAATGCTGAGATTGAAACCAAGTAGAGACTCATCACCTTCTGAACCCGTAGAAATACCAATAGTGGGGTTCCAGGCCTTTTCACTTTTTCGCAAATTAATCTGTTGTCGTGTAGCCCGTACCTTGGCAAGTTGAATGCGAATAACAGGTAATTGCTGCAGGTAAGCCTCCAGATCATTATTAAGTGCTGGCTCAGGCATCTGCTCAGGTAGTTCAGGTAAAGTGTCTGGTATGGTCCCCATTATGACCCTAAGTTCTTCATGGGCTTCAGTGCTATCAGACATGATATTGGCCTGTTCCATCAGCGATTGACTGTGGGCCAAACGGGCTAGATTCAACTCAACCTGACTTAAGTCACCTGCCTGATAACGGCGTTCGGCAATCTGTTTGAACTCGTCCATTAATTTCAGCGTTTCATTACTAAGTTGAGCCAGTGTATTCCTGGTTTGATTTTCTGCCAGGCGTGTTAACAGGTCACGAATCAATGACTGAATGGCTATGTCATAACTCGCAATGGCCTTATCCAGTTCGGCCTGTGCCACAGCAGTGCGACTGCCTTGTTGATCACCCCAGTCAATGGTCTGGCTGATGCCTATACTTTTGGTTTTGATATCCGACTCTTCATAGTCAAATTCAAGTTCGGGATTGTAAACAGCCTGATCGGCTGCCCGTAATGCGGCTTTGGCTGACTGAATATCCGCTTTTGCAGCCAGTAGATCCGGGTGATCAGCCAGATTGCCCCTTATAAAATTTGATAAAGCTATGGGTACAGTCTGTGCGCTACCTGGTGCAGTCTCAGCTAATGCCGTATTCATTAGCGTAATAATGGCAAGCAAGGAAACCCACGCAGCAAGCTGCAGGGTATTTAAAATCTTCATGTGTACTTCCTGATTAAAAATAAAAAACGATAAGCCGTTGTGAACCTGTCACAACTAACATGTTTTGATTTAAATCAGGGTCTGAGGTGGCTGTGAGAGTAAATCGAGGGTGAGAGAATAAAACGGTTCATTCACCATTGTGAATGACAAAGAAGTATCTGGAATTGAAAAAGGTGTTATTAAACTAATAAATCCCATCATATGCGTAAAAATATGACAAAAATCATCACAACTTGATTCATCAATACAACTTGCCAATACCGTATCATTCTGTGACTGAACAAGCTGTGATTCAGTTGTTTCCTCATCATACAAATTACTGGCCGATACCATGCTAACGGCCAGCAAATTGAATATGATAAATAGTATGAGGATCGGTGATTTCATGGCTAATACTATTGTATGGGTGCCTTCTTGTTGTTAAATATTGCCTACTGTAGGAGTAACTGTTTCATAGTAAGTTCAATGAAATACTTAGTTAATCTACCATATGAAACTTAAAACATCAATATCATGTATTGCTAATACTAAAGAGACAAGAACACCAATTAAGCTACATGGAGGAATCTGAATGGAGGAATCTGACAGCCCTGATAAAGGTGCAAACCTCCCTGTTTTGGATCCTCGAGTGTATGCAGATGCTCCTTTCGTATAATTTCACCCGATACATACCGTTCCCGAAGTGTTTCAAGTGCTGTATTAGCCTCAAATGAAACCATTATCTAAAAATTGACAGAAGAAGTTAATTTTAGTGCACATATAAATTCAACTTCACCTAATACATATTTTCTCTATTTGAAATTTTTCCTTACCAAATAGAAGGAATGATCATACTTCTTATAGTATTTTCCATCTGAACACGGCATTATCTTAGTTGTTTTAAAAAGAAAACATTAACTATTTATAATTGATTTAGGCATCTAAATTAAATTCAATACTTCAACATTCAATTTAAATAAGACAAATTTTTAATAAAAATATTATAAGCCTTTGCATAAACTTAGTAGCCAATATATGAGTTAGCATAGGTTAAGTAACGATGACATCAGCAATATTAAGGCAACTATGTCATTGTCCCTGCTTCTCGTTTAAACACCACCAGGTGATCAACATCCAGAGTAATGCCCAGTGGTTCACCCAGTGCATGGTTGTGGTGGCTAGGTGCAATGCATAACACTTCCTGGCTACTAGGCAATTTAAGAGTGTAAATAAAGTCTGAACCACGGAAGAATTTTTCAGTGACTTCCAGTGCAATCGGACTACTATCGGTATGAATCAGGTCATCCGGGCGAATCAGTACATCTACAAAACAGCCCTCACGACAGCCCTGCGGCACCTTGCCATGTATCAGTCCCAGCTCGGTTTCAATGCTGTAGTCACACATGACCTCACCGGGAATCAGCACGCCATCACCGATAAAATCTGCCACATCTCGATTTGCCGGCCGGTGGTACAGATTGTAGCCGTTGTCCCACTGTGCCAGCTCGCCATTTAGAATCAGCCCCACATAATCCGCTATGGCAAAGGCTTCCTGCTGATCATGGGTTACCAGCATGGCGGTAATGCCTTCCTGCTTGAGAATACGACGAACTTCACGCGACAATTGCTGGCGCAGCTCCACATCCAGTGATGAAAAGGGCTCATCCATCAGCAGCAGATCCGGCTTGGGGGCAAGCGCGCGGGCCAGTGCCACCCGCTGTTGTTGACCACCGGATAGTTGGTGCGGGTATTTCCCCTCACAATCTGGCAGACTAATCAGTTGCAGCAGCTCATTGGTGCGTTGCGCAATCGCTACCCGCCCCATCGACTTGTGTAGACCAAAAGCTACATTGTCGAACACAGACAAATGGGGGAACAGTGCAAAATCCTGGAACACCATGCCAATGCGGCGTTTTTCCGGCGCCAGTACATGCCCGGCACTGCTGAACTGCATGCCGTTGATACTGATAAAACCGGCGGTCGGTGTTTCAAAGCCGGCAATGGTTCGCAGTAAAGTGGTTTTACCACAGCCACTGGGGCCCAGCAAACAGCCGATATCACCTTCATTGAGGCTAAAGCTGACATCCCGGACTACGGAATTATTGCCATAAGCAACAGAGATATGTTCAATTTCTAGCAGTTTATTCATCGGTTTTTCCACTTCTGGAGATCGAGTGGCTCAGTAGCAGCACCGGCACAATGCCGACCAGGACAATCGCCACGGCAGCGGTCGAGGCATCAGCAAGGCGCTCATCCGAGGCAAGTTCATAGGTGCGTACCGCCAGGGTATTAAAATCAAAGGGTCGCAGTATGAGGGTAGCGGGCAGCTCTTTTAGCACATCCACAAATACCATCAACACCGCAGTGAGTAACGGCACCCGCATAATTGGGATATGTACATTGCGCAGCACCTGCCACGGACTGCAACCCAGTGAGCGGGCAGTTTCGTCCATCGATGGTCGAATTGTAGTGAGTGCTGCCTCCACTGTGCCGATTGACACGGCCAGAAAGCGCACAACATAGGCAAACATCAAGGCCACCAGGGTGCCGGAAAACAACAGACCTGAGGAAATTCCCCAGTTGGCACGCAGCCAGCTATCCAGTGTCTGGTCAAGCAAGGCCAGGGGAATCATCACGCCCACCGCAATCACCGTACCGGGGATCGCGTAACCCATCGACGACACGCGCACCGCTAGCTGCACCGCCAACACCGGGCGCAGGCGCTGTCCATAGGCCATAAACAGGGCAAGAAACAGTGCCAGCAAGGCAGCCATACTGGCCAGAAGCAGGCTATTAAATACCAGCTGCAGATAGGCCGCATCTAACATCTCGACGGCGGTTTCCAGCGCCCACGACAACAGCTGTACAAACGGCACCAGAAAACCAAACAGCAGTGGCAACAGACAGGCCACTACAGCGAGTTTAGCCTGACGGTGCTTCAGCGGGTAACGTGGCTGGCGCACACGTTGCAATGAGTGGTGATAGCGTACGCGACGACGAGAATAACGCTCGACCACCACCAGCGCAAACACCATGACCAACAACATCGCCGATAGTTGTGCCGCCGCAACACTGTCGCCAAGCCCATACCAGGTACGGAAAATGCCGGTGGTAAAGGTATCGACACCGAAATACTGTACGGTGCCGAAGTCTGCCAGGGTTTCCATTAGCGCCAGGGTTAAACCAGCAATAATCGCCGGTCGTGCCATTGGCAGTGCTACCTTGAAAAAACTCCGCCAGGGCCCCGCACCGAGAACCCGGCTGGCCTCCAGTGCCGCCCCCGACTGCTGCATAAAAGCGGCGCGAGCCAGCAGGTAGACATAGGGGTAGAGCACCAGCGAGAGCATCACCATCGCACCCCATAATGAACGGATTTCCGGGAACCAGTAATCGTCATAGCCCCAGCCAAACCATTCCCTAAGGCCAGTTTGCAGGGGGCCGGCGAAGTCCAGCATGCCGGTATAGGTGTAGGCAATGATGTAGGCCGGCATGGCCATGGGTAGCAGTAGCATCCACTGGAACCAGCGGCGGCCGGGAAATTCACACACGCTCACCAGCCAGGCACAGACTATACCGATGCTCAAGGTCCCATAGCTCACTCCCAGCACCAGCCACAGGGTATTGGAAACATAATTCAGCAATACCGTGTCCGCCAGATGCGACATCACTTCGGTATCACCATGAAAAATAAAGCTGAACACGGTGAGCACCGGCACAGCAAATACCAATGCCACCAGCATAACACCAAGTCGCCAGGGGTCCCAAAGGGGCCACTGGCGACTGAACGGATTACACCATCGGCGAATCAAGGTTAACCGGGCTATAGACATTGCGCCATAATACGCAACATTAACGCCATCCAGCACGATCCATTAAACGTAATGCATCGGCATTGAGCCGTCCCAGTTCGGTGAGATTAATTGTATCTGCTTTAAATTCACCCCAGTCGTTTAACAGGTCGCTGGATTCAACTCCGTCCACTACCGGGTATTCATAATTGACTTGCGCATACCAGCTTTGCACCTGGGGAGTCACCAGAAACTCAATCAACTTGATGGCATTGTCTCGGTGCCTGGCATGGGCGGTGACTCCTGCGCCAGATACATTCACATGGGTACCACGACCGTTCTGGTTGGGCCAGAATACAGCTACTTTTTCACCGGCAGCACGCTCATCGGCCTTGCCACTGCTCAGCATCACGCCCAGATAATAGGTGTTGACTACCGCTACATCACACTGTCCGGCAGCCACAGCCTTAATCTGATCACGATCACCGCCGCGGGGCGGACGGGCAAAGTTTTTCACAAAGTCTGTTGCCCAGGCTTCAGTGTGCACCTCTCCACGGCTGCTGATCATTGAGGCAACCAGCGACTGGTTATATATATTGTTGGACGAGCGAATACATACCCGGCCGTTCATTTCCGGTTTAGCCAGTGCCTCATAGGTGGATAACTGCGGCGGCTTGACCCGGTCTTTGGCGTAGACAATTGGCCGTGCACGCAACGAGAGGCCATACCAATAGCCATCCTTATTACGGTAATTCGCAGGCACTGCATTATTTAAAACCTCGGACTCAATCGGCTGTAATACACCGGCCTCAAGGGCCCGGTGTAAACGCCCAGCATCGGTAGTGAGCAACACATCCGCTGGACTATTACGGCCTTCGGTTTGCAGGCGTTTCAACAGGGCATCCGCCTTGGAAGTAATCAGCTTCACTTTAATGCCGGTTTGTTCAGTAAACTGGTCCAGTACAGGCTTAATCAAAGCTTCTTTACGAGCTGAATAAAGATGCACCAGCTTTTCATCGTCGGCCTGCACCGCAGAAATGCTGGTCATTAGCAGGCTGGATGCCAGAAATAGTCCGATATTAAAACGATGAAATAACATAGATGGCTCGTTATGGATAAAAAGGAGAGCGAATAATACCAGTTGTTATCATAAATACAAACAAGAACCATTATTATTCAGCTGTTTTTCGTGGTTCACGGAGACTTAAAAGAATAGAAAAAAAAGAAGTGTTTGATACTGCCAGATGTTTTTTATGCTGGATGTTAATAGAAGTGCAGATCTTATTTGGAGCAGGCGTCGGTTCCGCGTGCATGAGGTCGGTTTACCTGATGATATTTATCATAAATCGTTCGACAGAATACCAGAAAATAACCGACTATCCGCAAGTACTTCGTGGAAGTCTATGTTTTCTGTAGATAAAAAAGCCGGTGCATTGCACCGGCCTGACCATACCAGCAGGAGTCAGACTACTGGTATTTACCCAAATCAAAGAACTGGGTAAATCCTGTAAACCTAAATCAGCCAACCCGTAGAGTGAGTAAACATCCGCATAGAACCATCCCTGGTATTATTCAGCACCTTGCACTGTATGCAGGCGATGAATTTGCGTGAGCCGGGTTTGTGTTACCTGATCCGGTATTGACTAGAAACCGACCTTCATACCCAGCATCACACTGCGAGGCTTATTGGGTCGCGCACCATCTGGGCTACGTGCCACAATTTCCTGCTCGTCGAACAGATTTTCCGCCTTAAAATACACCTCGGCAGTTTTATTCAGGCTGTAACGGCTGATGTAATCCACCACTACGAATGCATCGGTTTCTGCCTGTGGAGAAGCCGAGCGGTTACATCCTACTGCAACACACATCTTGTCAACATATTTGACAACGGCGTAATTGTTCCAGCCACTGCTATGCTCAACGCCCACTCGAGCACTGAAAGTACTCTCAGGTATATCTTTCAACTGGTCGCCATCCTGCAAACCATTAGTTGGGTTGTCAGCGCTAATTTCAGCCTGGGTATAAGTGTAGGCGATGCTCAATGGCACATTGATCTCATCACCCTGCCATTCGGTGCCCAGTTGAGTTTCCAGGCCACTAATGACCGCTTCACCGTTCACGAATGTGCCGGAGGTTGCGCCGTCACTACGG